>ENA-ORCM01000184-ORCM01000184.1-human-gut-metagenome-genome-assembly--contig:-NODE-184-length-58096-cov-7.815543_pt1 | contig 58096 bp, 63 predicted proteins | sample MGYA00242906_ERZ507928 | MGnify/ENA primary metagenome ERZ507928 (study PRJEB26167, sample SAMN06115497) | human gut metagenome | host: Homo sapiens | place: China:Shanxi | collected 2015-05-07...
GTCCGAGTGGCGAGACTTGAACTCACGACCCCTTGACCCCCAGTCAAGTGCGCTACCAACTGCGCTACACCCGGATATGAGGTTGACTTCTCGAAGTCAGCTTATGTATAATAGCATAGCTTTCAGCAAAAAGCAACCCCTAATTTCAAAAAAAATGAATTTTTTTGAAATTTGTTCCGTACAATCAGGTTTCCGTCAAATTTTCGCTGATCCGAACGAACCGCGGGCCATGATATCCGTCCCTGTCCACAACCTCGCTCCACATGGAGGCAGGCCGCACCCAGATACCGCGTTCCCCGTACAATGCGCGATACACCACCATCGGTTCCAGGGTCTCCGAATGACGGGCTACATACAGCAGCTCATATTCGTTCCCCTTGAAATGGCGGTACCGCCCCGGCTGAAGCTCAGGCAGCCGCTCCATACATATTCCCCCCATTCTGTCAGCGCAGCGCATCCAACAGGGAAAGGTCAAAGCCGGCTCCGCCGCGGTTCTCGATCAATCCCAGCACCTCCGGCAGCGTGGGCAACGCCGGCATGGCTCCCAGCCGGGAAACCGTGATGGCCGCTGTAAAGCTGGCAAATGTCAAAGCCTCATCCTCGGTCAGCCCCACGGCCAGCGCCGTGGACAGCGCGCCAACAAAGGAGTCCCCCGCAGCAGTGGGGTCCGCCACATGCTCCATGCGGACGCAGGGAATATACCGGGGGCCGGAGGCTTCCGCCACGGCGGAACCGTATCCGCCCAGCGTGATGATCACGTGTTCCACGCCTTTGGCCCGCAGTGCTGCGGCAATCGCCCGCAAATCCTCGTCGTGAGGGCCGTTCCCATCAAACCGCAGCGGCAGATGCGTCTCCTGAGACGCCTCCTGCTCGTTGGGGATCAGATAGGACACCAGCGACAGCAGCTTGTCATCCAGCTCCGTGGCAGGCGCCGGATTCAGGATCACCGGCACACCGGCCTCCCGCGCCCAGCGGGCCACCGCCCGATTTACCTCAATGGGAACCTCCAGCTGCAAAAGCACCAGATCATACCCGGAAACGGCGTCCTGAATCCAGCGAACCTCGTCCACCGTCAGCGTCCGATTGGCGCCGGGGATCACCACAATGCGATTCTGGGCAGTATGTTCCGTGACTTCCAGCGTCACATGGCCCACGCCGGAGTGAATCCCGGAGTGTACCGCCACATGGCTTGTATCCATGCCGGCGGCCTGAAGCGGCTCCAGAAGCTGCTGACCAAAGAGATCGTCGCCCACAGCGCCCATCATGGTGACATCCGCACCCAGCCGGGCGCACTGAAGCGCCTGATTGGCTCCTTTTCCGCCGGGGGCCATATGGAAGGATTTTCCGTAGACGGTCTGCCCGGAACCAGGAATCTTCTCCGTTGCAGCAATCACATCCATCACAAAGCTGCCCACAACCAAAATCCGTGGTTTTCTATGCAACATTCTATATTACTCCATTTACATAGGCAGCTTCCTGCCTGTAATGGTTTTATTATAGCGCCCGCCCCAAAAAGATACAAGCGTTTTCTTATATTTTTATAAAATCGTTTAAACAGGCGGAATCTTTTCCAAAAAATATCTTTTTTTGAAAACCACATTCTCTTTTCCGCCCCGGCGGGCCTGGCGGGCCTGTATGCAAAGTCTTGACACCGGCCTGCCGTCCTGCTATAGTGTAAATGTATGATAGCGTGTTGAACGGAAAGAGTACCATGCTGCCAACGGTCAGAGAGGGCGCGTCACCAGCTGAGAGCGTGCCTGCGGCGGGGCTTGGGAAGTGCATCCGGGAGCGCGGGGGATGCAGACGCCCTCCGGCTTGCCCGCGTAACGGGCTTTTGAGTAAGAAATGAGAGTGGAACCGCGGTTTTGCCGCCTCTCGTGCCAAGCCGGCACGGGAGGCGTTTTTTCATCCCGTGTCGAATACAGACGAAGATCAGAAAGGATCTGTACCATGTACCTTTATAACTCTGCCACCCACAAAAAGGCTGAATTCACCACCCACACCCCCGGCCACGTGGAAATGTACACCTGCGGCCCCACGGTGTATCACTTTGCCCACATCGGCAACCTCCGCAGCTACATTATGGAGGACGTGCTGGAAAAGTTCCTGCGGTATTCCGGCTACAGCGTCAACCGCGTCATGAACATCACCGACGTAGGTCACCTCACCTCTGATGCCGACGAGGGCGAGGACAAGATGCTCAAGGGCGCTCATCGGGAACACAAAACCGTGATGGAGGTGGCCAAATACTATACGGACGCCTTCTTTGAGGACTGCCGCAAGCTGAACATCAAGCGGCCGGATACGGTGCAGCCCGCCACCGGCCTCATTGACGACTATATCAAGATCATCACCAGGCTGCTGGACACCGGCTATGCCTATTTTGCCGGCGGCAACGTGTATTTTGACACGTCCAAGCTGGCGCGCTACTATGTATTCAACGACCACAACGAGGAAGATCTGGCCGTGGGCGTCCGGGAGGGCGTAGAAGAGGACACCAACAAGCGCAACAAGAACGATTTCGTCCTCTGGTTCACAAAATCCAAATTTGAGGATCAGGCTCTGAAATGGAACTCCCCGTGGGGCGTGGGCTATCCCGGCTGGCACATTGAGTGCTCCGGCATTTCCATGAAGTACAACGGCGAGTATCTGGATCTCCACTGCGGCGGCATTGACAATGCCTTCCCCCATCACACCAACGAAATCGCCCAGTCCGAGAGCTATCTGGGGCATCCCTGGTGCCCCCAGTGGTTCCATGTGGCCCATCTGAACACCTCCACCGGCAAGATGAGCAAGTCCAAGGGCGAATTTCTGACGGTTTCTCTGCTGGAGGAGAAGGGCTATGACCCGCTGGCCTATCGCTTCTTCTGCCTCCAGAGCCACTACCGTAAGGCGCTGGTGTTCAGCTGGGAGAATCTGGACAATGCCGCTGCCGCCTACAGCAAGCTGATTGCCAAAATCGCCGCCCTGAAGCCGGAGGACGGCGCGGTGGACGAAGCTGTTCTGAAGGAGTATAAGGACAAGTTCCTCCAGCAGCTGGGCAACGACCTGAACACCTCCATGGGCGTCACCGCCCTGTACGACGCTCTGAAGGCCAAAACCAACGACGCCACCAAGCTGGCGATCCTGGACAGCTTTGATCAGGTGCTGAGCCTGTCCCTGCTGGAAAAGGCGGCTGCCCTGCGGGACGCCAACGCCAAGGCTCAGAGCGCTAAGGCCGCAGGCGGGTACACCGTCACCGGTGAGGGCGATCCCGCTATTGACGCGCTGGTGATGCAGCGGTATGAGGCAAAGAAGGCAAAGAATTTTGCCGAGGCCGACCGCATCCGGGACGAGCTGAAAGCGCAGGGCATCGAGATTACCGACACCAAGGACGGTGCCAGCTGGAAGCGGGTATAAAACCATTGCATTGCGCAAAAAAGCGGACTGCATAGTAGTCCGCTTTTTTGTATGCCAAACCGCCATAAATATAGGTATTTCCGTTCCTTTTTCCACGGGTAAACAGCCTGATAGGCCTGTCAAAAAGGCGCACGGAAAGCTGTCACTCCAGCCGGTTCTCCATGCCCCGGACGCAGAGCTGATCCAGCACCGCCATCAGGGACTTTCCCCGCTGGCTCAGGCTGTATTCCACCTTCGGCGGGATCTGGGGATACTCTGTCCGAACGATCAGCCTGTCAGCCTATATTGTAAGGAGCTGTTGTAATGGGAACGAAGCTGAACATCACCGAGGGCATTTCCCCCATGCCCGCCCTGATGATCGGAACCTATAGCGAAGACGGCAGTGTGAACGTGATGAACGCGGCGTTGGGTACCATGCAGGAGCGGGATATTGTGGCGCTGAATCTGACCGAAACCCACAAGACCGTGCAGAACATCAAGGCGCGGGGGGCTTTACCGTCAGCATTGCCGATGCCGCCCACATGGTGGAGGCCGACTACTTCGGCGTGGAATCCGGCAACCGGGTAACGGACAAATTTGCCCGCAGCGGGCTGACCGCCAGCAAGGCAGAAACCGTGGATGCGCCGGTCATCAACGAGTTCCCCATCTGTCTGGAATGTCAGTTCATCGAGTATCAGGACGGGGAATATGGCTGCGGCGTCATCGGCAAGGTGGTCAACGTCACCGCGGATGAGCGCATCATGATGAACGGCAGAATCGACATGGCGCGGGTTCAGGCCATAGCCTTTGACCCCTACACCCATGGCTACTACAAGGTCACGGAACGCGTGGGCGAGGCTTTCAAGGACGGCCTGAAGCTGAAAAAGCAAATATTCACTTAAAGAGGCAGAGCCGCCCGGAAAACGGATGGCTCTGCCTTTTTCTGTTCCGTATTGAAGTCCGGCCGGTGCGCCGCTACCGTTTCCGATCCAACAGAGCCAGCAGCACCCCGCCCAGCAGGATGGCAAAATCCGCCAGATTCCAGACGTAGCGTCCCAGCTTCGGCAGCTTCGGGAACTGCACATAGTCGTAGACCCGCCGGTTTTTCAGCCGCTCCCACAGATTGCTCAGTCCGCCGCCCAGAGCCAGTCCCGCCCCGATGGGGCTGCGCCGCCGGAATACCCACACCAGCGGCAGGATCAGGATGGACAGCGCCGATACCAGCGTCCGCTTCAGCGGCAGGCTGAAAGCCGCGCCGTCGTTCCACAGCGCCGTCAGGCGGATGCGCCCGCCCCAGAACGTCCGGTCCTTCCGGCCCTCGCGGTTCAGAAACCGGCGCAGTCCCGTGCAGGCGGCCAGCACCGCCGCAGTGATCAGCAGCGTCAGCATCCCCCATCCTCCTTTGCCTTTTCCAGCGCAGCCCGCACCGCGCCGGTTTTTATATTTTTCTGATTGTTCTGCCAGACCGCATCCCCGATCTGCTTTCTGACCTCCGTCATTTCCTCATGGAAGGCGGAAGCCGACAACCGCAGCGCGCCGTGACCCAGAATGATGACCTGCTCCGGCCCGTCGGAGGTGGCTACCCGCACCCGGTGCTGCCGCCCGATCTCATAGGTGGCCCGCTCGATATAGGCGTCCGCCGTCTCCGCCTCCTTGGTATAGACGATGGTGATGTTGTGGTACTTTTCCACGCTGCCAAGGCCGCCCTTGACCTTATAGGCGTCAAACACCAGGATGACCCGGCATTTCCGGTAGCCCTGATAGTTGCACAGGAGGTCGCACAGCTTTTTCCGGGCAGCGTCCAGATGCTCCGCTGCGATTTTTTTCAGCTCGTCCCAGGCAAAAATGATATTGTAGCCGTCCACCAGCAGGTAGTCCTCGCCGGAGAACGCTTTTTTCAGCGCCCGGCGGGTCTCCTCGGAATTGTCCGCTGCCGGACGCCGGGGGGCTTTGGGCGGAATGAATTCCCGCCGCTTCACAGCGCCGTAGGTTCGCTCGAAAATCGCCTGCAGTTCCCGGTCCTGCGCCGCCGTCCCCGCGTAGGTGCTGACTGCCCGCTGCCGGGGTTCCACCTGCTTCCGCTCCGGCTCCGCGCAGTCAGGCCGCCAGCCGCTGTCTACCTGCGCGTGCTGCGGCACCTCATTCCACGGCACCACCACGCCGGCTCCGTGGGAGCAGAACACGGAATCCGCCGTGTTTTCCACATCCCGTTCCGGGTCATAGCCAATGGCTTCGATCACCCTGTCCGCTTCCATGCAGGGGAAATAGCCCGCGGGAATGCAGGACAGCCGCCCCCGGCCCCGTGTATACACCGCCACATCCCGCGCATAGTCCCGGAGTCCGGCCACCGGCGCCGTGCCGGTGAGACTCGTCTCCTCCCCCATGGTCTCCGGCGCGTCCACCTTGCCGCCCATCTGCTGCAAGTCCGTCATGGCCCGGCCCACCTGCCCGGACGGCACTTCCAACCGGAAGCGATACCACGGTTCCAGCAGCACGCTTTCCGCCTGCATCAGCCCCTGCCGCACCGCCCGGTAGGTGGCCTGCCGGAAGTCGCCGCCCTCCGTATGCTTCTCGTGGGCGCGGCCGGTCAACAGGGTGATTTTGATATCGGTGATGGGGGAGCCGGTCAGAACCCCCAGATGGGGCTTTTCCAGCAAATGCGTAAAGATGAGCCGCTGCCAGTTGAGATCCAGCCGGTCCGTGGGGCAGACGGAGGCAAGGGTAATGCCGCTGCCCGGATGGCCGGGTTCCAGCAGCAGATGCACCTCCGCATAGTGCCGCAGGGGTTCAAAGTGGCCGATGCCCTCCACGGCGTTGGCAATGGTCTCCCGGTAGCAGACTGCCCCGGTGCCGAAGGCGACCTCCATTCCCAGCCGTTCCCGGATCAGGCGCTGCAAAATCTCCATCTGCACCTCGCCCATAAGCTGGGCGTGGATCTCGCCGTTGTTCCAGACAATATGGAGCTGAGGATCTTCCTCCTCCAGCTGCCGCAGCTTCTGGAGCGCCGTATGGGGGTCTGTGCCGTCCGTCAGCTCCACCCGGTAGGTCAGCACCGGCTGCAAAACCGCCCCGGCCCAGTCCGGCTCCGTTCCCAGCCCCTGACCGGGGAAGGTCTTGCTCAAACCCGTCACAGCCACCACGCTGCCCGCCTCCGCCATATCCACCGGGCGGAATTTCGCGCCGGAATACAGCCGCAGCTGATCCGCCTTTTCCTGCCAGACCGCGTCCCCGTCCCGCCCGGTCAGCAGATCCTTGGTGTGCAGTGTGCCGCCGGTGATTTTCATGTGCGTCAGCCGTGCGCCCTGGGCGTCCCGCGTGATCTTGAACACCTTGGCGCCGAATTCCGCCGGATACACCGGCTGCGGGGCGTAGCGCTCCACGCCGGAGAGCAGCTCCTCCACGCCCTCCACCTTCAATGCCGAGCCGAAGTAGCAGGGAAAGAGCTTCCGCTCCGCGACCATGGCGGAGATTGTCTCATCCGGCAGCGTATCCGTATCCAGATAGCGCTCCAACGCCGTCTCATCGCAGACGGCGGCCTCCTCCATACAGGTTTCCGGGTTTCCGAAGTCCACACAGCCATGGCTGAGCTTGTCCTTCAGGTGCGCCAGCAGCGCTCCCCGGTCGGCCCCCGCCAGATCCATCTTGTTGATAAAGAGGAACGTCGGCACCTGATAGCGTTCCAGCAGATCCCACAGCGTCCGGGTGTGGCCCTGCACGCCGTCGGTGCCGGAGATCACCAGAACGGCGCAGTCCAGCACCTGAAGCGTCCGCTCCATCTCGGCGGAAAAGTCCACGTGTCCCGGCGTGTCCAGCAGGGTAATCCGGGTATCCCCCAGCTCCAGCACCGCCTGCTTGGAGAATATGGTAATCCCCCGCTGGCGCTCCATGGCGTCCGTATCCAGAAACGCGTCCTGATGATCCACCCGTCCCAGACGGCGGATCGCCCCGGCACGGTACAGCAGGGCCTCCGATAAGGTTGTCTTTCCGGCATCCACATGGGCGAGAATACCGATACAGATCTGTTTCATGGCAGCTATCCGTTTCCGCCGGAGGCTGCGCCTCCGGCTATGTTTTCTATGATGCATTATGCCAGATTTCCGCACCGGGTTCAAGCCCCCGCAGAGGTTCTCCCGGCAGAATCCGATCCCTGCGTAAACGGTTTCTGTGATTTTTACGAATTTTCTTTTTCCCGATGTGGAAAACCTTGGGCAAGCTACCGATCTTATGGGTTTTCATCCCGTTTTCTATTGACGGCGGCGCGTTCCTGTGCTAAGCTTTGTGCATCCAAGCAGAAAGGGCGGGTGGATCGCTGTGACTGGTTTTTTCCATACGTTCCACAGTGTTTCCGCGCAGGCTGCCTGCGCTGCATTTTCCTGCCCTGATACGACCAACATGATGCTGATCCCGGACGCTGGCCTGCTGCTGGCGTCTTTTCTTATTTTACCTGTCATTCTACTGGTACCTCGCTTCGCAGCTGAGTTTCCCCGGATCACGGTTCAGCACGCTCATTCATCTCTGGCCCTGCAAACGGCCTGAGTTTTGTTTGAAAAGCGGCTCCGTCGGTTCGGCGGGGTCGTTTTCTTATCTGCTCTCATTTTGGAATATAATCGATCACCGAAAGGAGTTTTTCTATGGCTAAAAAACGAATCATCGGTATTATGGGTCTGGGCCACGTTGGCGCCCATGTTGCGTATTCTCTGGCAATTCAGGGCATTGCGGACGAACTGGTTCTGGCAGATCAAAACCAGCACAAGCTCGCCAGCGAGGTTCAGGATCTCCGGGATGCCGTGGCCTATATTCCCCACCGGGTCACTGTCCGGGCTGCGGACTTCTCCGAGCTGGGCGACTGCGATCTTCTGATCAACAGCGTGGGAAAAATCGACCTGCTGCGGGGAACGCATGACCGCGTGACGGAGATGGATTTCACCATTCCCGCCGTCCGCAGCTTTGTGGACAAGGTAAAGGCCAGCGGCTTCAACGGCGTGGTCATCAACATCACCAATCCCTGCGACATCGTTACGCGGGAACTGGCGCTGCATCTGGGGCTGCCCCGCGGCCGGGTGTTCGGCACCGGCACCGGTCTGGATACCGCCCGTCTCCTCAGTGCGCTGGCCCGTCAGACCGGTATCGACCACAAGTCCATCACCGCTTATATGATGGGCGAACACGGCAACCAGCAGTTCGCTCCCTGGTCCTGCGTCAGCTTCCGGGGCAAATCTCTGGATGACTGGGCCAAGACCGACGAGCGGTTCCGCTTTGACCGGGACGCCCTCCAGCATGAATCCATTGAGGGCGGCTGGGTCACTTTCTCCGGCAAGTACTGCACGGAATACGGCATCGCCACCACGGCGGCCCGGATGGCCAGCGTGGTTCTGCACGACGAAAAGGCCATTATGCCCGCCAGCGCCGAGCTTTGCGGCGAATACGGCGAAGATGGTCTGTTTGTCGGCGTTCCCTGCGTCATCGGCGCCAACGGCGTGGAGGAGGTCGTGGAGCTTCCCCTCACCGACGAAGAAAAAGCCACTTTCCACGCGTGCTGCGACGGCATCCGCCACAACATGGAACATCTGAAAGAAATCTAACCCTCTCAACGGGTAAAACACAGGAGGATAAAATCATGAATATCAGCATCACGAAAAATACCCACCCCAGTGAATTGATCCCTTCCAACAAGTTGGGCTTCGGCGTTTACTACACTGACCATATGTTCATTATGGACTATTCTGAGGAGAAAGGCTGGCACGACGCCCGCATCGTTCCCTTCCAGAACATCACCCTCTCCCCCGCCGCCTGCGTGTTCCATTACGGCGCTGAGGTGTTCGAGGGTCTGAAGGCCTATCGCCGCAAGGACGGCAAGGTGCAGCTGTTCCGTCCCTGGGACAACATGGAGCGGATGAAGAACTCCGCCATCCGTCTGGGTCTGCCTGTGGTTCCCCCTGAGGATGCGCTGGAAGCCGTGAAGGCTCTGGTAAAGATCGACGAGCGCTTTGTTCCCTCCGAGCCGGGTACTTCCCTGTATATCCGTCCCTTCCTGTTCGGCACCGACCCCAAGCTGGGTCTGCACGGCGTTCATGAGGCCATGTTCGTGGTGATCCTCTCCCCCGTGGGCAGCTACTTTGAAAACGGCATGGAGCCTGTAAAGATCGTGGTGGAGACCGAGGACGTCCGTGCAGTCCGCGGCGGCACCGGCGAGGCCAAGTGCGGCGGCAACTACGGCGCTTCCAACCGTGCCGGCGAGCGCGCCTTTGCCAACGGCTATTCTCAGGTTCTGTGGCTGGACGGCGTGGAGCATAAGTATGTGGAAGAAGGCGGCGGCATGAACGTTGTCTTTAAGATCGACGGCAAGATCATCACCCCCATGCTCACCGGCTCTATCCTGCCCGGCGTCACCCGTCGTTCCTGCATCCAGCTGTTCAAGGACTGGGGGATGCCTGTGGAGGAGCGCCTGATCTCCGTGGACGAGCTGTTTGAGGCTGCCGCCAGCGGCAAGCTGGAAGAGGCCATGTGCGTCGGCACCGCCGCTGTCATCTGCCCCATCGGCGAACTGACCTATAAGGGCAAGGATTATGTCATCAACGACTTCAAGATCGGCCCTGTGGCCCAGAAGCTGTATGACACCCTCACCGGAATTCAGTGGGGCAACATGGCCGACCCCCATGAGTGGACCTGCGAGCTTTGATCCCATCGGTCAATTTAAGAAACAAACAGGAGCGTCTCCCTTTCGGGAGACGCTCCTGTTATATGATAAAGTCTGTACCGCGCCGTATTTTCTGTCAGGAAAGCAGCATCCTGTCGTTGTCCAGCGCGTGGCCGGTACCGGCCTTAAACCGGGCGATCAGATCCTCCACGGTCATGCCTGCCCGCTCCGGGCCGGAGACGTCCAGCACAATGCCGCCGTCCGCCATCATCAGCGTCCGGGTTCCCAGCTCCAGCGCCTGAGACATATTGTGGGTCACCATCAGGCAGGTGATGTTCCCCTCCGCCACGATCCGCTTTGTCAGCGTCAGCACCTTTTCCGCCGTGCCGGGGTCCAGCGCAGCGGTGTGCTCGTCCAGCAGTAGAAGCTGGGGCGGCACCATGGTGGCCATCAGCAGCGTCAGCGCCTGCCGCTGACCGCCGGAGAGCAGTCCCACCGGCTGGCGCATCCGATCCTCCAGCCCCATGTCCAGCTGCCTGAGCTGCTCCCGGAACACGTCCCGGTCCTTCTGGGAAAGCCGCTTGAAAGGATTGCCGTGGGCGGAGCGCAAGTAGGCCAGCGCCAGATTTTCCTCAATGGTCATGTGGGGAGCCGTGCCTCTCAGCGGGTCCTGAAACAGCCGCCCGATCTTGCGGCTGCGCTTGTACTCCGGCAGGAAGGTAAGATCCGTGCCGCCCAGCGCGATGCTGCCTGCATCCACATAAAAGCTGCCGCCGATGGCGTTGAACAGGGTGGACTTGCCCGCGCCGTTGGAACCGATCACCGTGACAAATTCCCCCGTTTCCAGATGGAGGGACAGGTCTGTGATGGCCCGCTTTTCATTGACGGTGCCGGGGTTAAACGTCTTGGAAATATGCTGAATATCAAGCATTTTCATTTCCTCCCTTTCCGGCGGCCAGCTTCCGCTTCTGGAACGCCGCCCACTTCTGAATACTGGGAGCGGCGATGGCCAGCGCCACAATGACGGCCGTCAGCAGCTTCAGGCACTCCACAGGCACAATCTTTGTATAGAACACCACGGCGTAAATGAACCGATAGATTACAGAGCCGACCATAACGGCCAGCACGCCCTTGGCAATGGTGCGGCGGCCCAGCACCGTTTCACCGATGATGAGACAGGCAAGGCCGATGACCACAATGCCGGTACCGGAGTTGATGTCCACGGTCTTTTGATACTGACCCACCATGGCGCCGGAAAGAGCCGTCAGAGCGTTGGCCACGCACAGCCCCACGGTGACGGTGAACGCGGGGTTCAGGGAGGACGCCCGCACCATGTCCGGGTTGTCGCCGGTGGCCCGGATGGACAGGCCGATGCGGGTTCCCAGGAATGCCAGCAGCAGCGCCCCCGCCAGAATGGTGACGGCAGCCGCCAGCAGCAGCTCATACCAGTCGCCGCCGATGCCGGTATCCCGCAGCAGGGTGAAAATGGTGCTGCCTCCCAGCAGGCTCTGGTTGGCCTTCCAGCCCATGGCCATCAGATTCACGGTGTACAGTCCCGTGTTGGTGACGATGCCCGCCAGAATGGAGGGAACCCCCAGTCTGGTCTGCAAAAAGGCGGTGGCAAAGCCGGCGCAGGCCCCTGCCAGCATGGCGGCGGGGATGGCTAAAATCGGATGCCCGGCAGTGGTGAGGGAAACAGACACTGCCGCGCCAAGCACAAAGCAGCCGTCAGTGGTCATATCCGCAATATCCAGAATCCGATAGCTCAGGAACAGGGCCATGGCTACCAGCGCATACAAAAAGCCCAGTTCCAGCGCAGTCTGCGTGATAATCAGCAAGAGAAAGCACTCCTTTCAGACTGCTGCCCCCGGCGCGGAGCCGGGGGAGCAGATGCGATGATTCGCTTTGGAAACTCAGTTCTCGGTGGTAGTGACCTCCACTACTTCGCCCATACTGTCAAAGCAGGTGTAATCTGCCGCGCTGCCGATCATGGCGCAGGTGTCGGTGTTGACGGTGATGATGCCGCCGTCCATCAGGTAGTAGTCCTCCATGTCGTCCATCCCTTCAGTCATGGCGGTGTAGGCCAGATCTGCGGCCTTACCGCCCAGCTCGGTGTAGTTCACGCCGCAGGTGGCGTAAGCGCCGTTGCGGACAAAGGAATCAGCGCCGGTGTAGTGAGTGATGCCGTTCTTGGCAAAATCCTCATAAATGGCCAGCTCCGCAGCCATGATGACGTTATCGGTGGGCGTAAACACGGTGTCCACACCGGCAGCAATGAGGGCGGATGCAGCGGCCACCACTTCGTCGTTGGTGTTGGCGGTCTGCTCAACGTACTCAATGCCCTTGGCATCCAGATAGGCCTTGGCGTCGGCAATGGGCTTGGTGGAGTTGGGCTCAGACAGGGAGTACAGCAGCCCCACCTTGGAGATCGCGGGATCCTGCGTAAACATCATGTCCATGATGAATTCGGTATTCAGGGCGTCGCTGGTGCCGGTGACATAGTCGATGCCGGTGAGGCTGGCGGCTTCGGGATCGGAAACGGCGGCATAGATCACCGGCGTTTTCGTCTCCTCTGCGGAGAGGGCCGCGATCTGGGCGGCGGTGGTGGCAATGGGGATGATGGCGTCCACACCGTCGGCAATGGCCTGATCGCTGAGCTGCTTGAGGGTACTCTGATCGTTCTGCCCGGAGGTGATGTCGTATGTAATGGTCACGCCGTTATCAGCGGAGATCTTGTCCAGCTCTGCGGCAACGGCGTTGGCAATTTCGTCCAGAGAGGCGTGATCCAGCTGCTTGATGATGGCCACCTTATAGGTTTTGGTTTCTTCCGGCTGGCCGGCAGCCTGCTGGGAATCATTGCCGTTGGCTGCGGTGTCGTTCTTGCTGCCGCAGGCGGCCAAAGACAGGGTCATGGCACAGGCAAGGGTCATGGTCAGGAATTTCTTCATCACAGTGTACTTTTTCATCTTGGGTTCCTCCAAAAATATAGAATGTTTGAGCGGCAGATGACCGTTCTGACTGTGCCGGGGTCAGTCCGGAAATAAAAAAACAGCCTTCGCCCCATCTATGGGACAAAAGCTGATGCTTCTGCGATACCACCCAAATTGACGTTTACACGTCCGCTCGCTTACGCGTACCATCATACGCGCCCCGATGGATAACGGGTGGGATTCCCGTCGGTCTCTACTTGGCCATGCCGTTCGATCCGCCCTCCGAAGTCCATTCGCCAGCCGTTCCCTGTTCCGATCTCACCGTCCGGAACTCTCTGAAAGGTTATCTGCACTGGGTACTGCTCTCCGTCACAGGTTTGCTTTGTTGCTTTGATGTGTTGTATTATAGCGCAGATTTTGAAATTGTCAACCCCTGTTTTTGCGCGGCTTTTCCGTCTGCCGGCGGCGCCGCCCCCGTTTTCAGGGGGATTTTGCCGTCTGCCGCCCCCATTTTTGTGCATTCCGAAAAACCGTCTGCCTGCCGCATCCGAAAAAAATGTCACAACTGCAAAATATCATGTTGGACAGGCCGGAAGCCGTTCCCTGCCCCGCTGGACATTTGGCAGGGCATATGATATCATATTTTGTAAAATTCATGTCAATTTTGCGGGTTTCCGCAAAATCAGGAGGAATACGATGGGCATTGTGGTTTTGGGCGCTGTCTTTGTGGATATCAAAGGCTATCCGTCCGATGTATACATTCCCGGCGGGCGGAACGCCGGACGGGTAGAGCAGGTGCATGGCGGCGTCAGCCGAAATCTGGCGGAGGACATTGCCAATGTGGAGCTGCGCCCCACCTTTATCAGTCTGGTGGACAATACCAGCATCGGTGCGGATGTGATCCACAAATTGCAGGATCACAAGGTCAACACGGATTACATCCGCGCCGTGCCGGACGGCATGGGAACCTGGCTGGCCGTGTTTGACAACGGCGGCGACGTGGTGGCCTCCATCTCCAAGCGCCCGGATCTGCGGCCAATTCTGGACACGCTGGATGAACACGGGGACGAGATCTTCCGGGACGCCGACAGCATCGCGTTGGAGATCGACTGCGACAAGGAGATCGTCAAAAAGGTATTCTATCTGGCGGAGAAATATGGGAAGCCTGTGTTCGCGGCGGTTTCCAACATGAGCATCGCCGTGGAGCGGAGGGACTTTCTCCGCTCCTGCCACTGCTTTGTGTGCAACCAGCAGGAGGCCGGGATCCTCTTTTCCGAGGATTATACCGGCAAAACGCCGGAGGAGCTGCGGGATATTCTGGCGCACCACATTCAGGCGGCGGAAATTTCCCGGATGGTCGTCACCACGGGCGAGCAGGGCGCCGTTTATGCCACCCATGACGGTCAAAGCGGTATCTGTCCCGCCGTCAAGGTGGATGTAAAGGACACCACCGGCGCGGGAGACGCCTTCTTCGCCGGTGTCACCATCGGGCTGACTTACGGAAAGTCCATACTGGAATCCTGCGAGATCGGCACCCGGCTGTCGGCATCGGTGATCTGCACGTTGGAAAATGTGTGTCCCCGGTTTCTCCCCAGCGAATTCGGGCTGGAACCCGACAGCGCCTGTGGGGAACAGCTGACTTTGGAACTGTAAATTTTCGGAAAGGAATATGGATATGGAAATCAGAACAGCCGCGTTGCAGGATCTGGACGCGGTAGCCGCCGTGGAGGCGGCGTGCTTCCCGGCTGTGGAGGCCGCTACAAAGGAGGAATTTGCGGAGCGCCTGCGGTATTACGGCAGCCACTTCTGGCTCATGTTTGACGGTGGAAACCTGATCGGCTTTGTGGACGGTATGGTGACGGATCAGGCCGACCTCACCGACGACCTGTATGAGCAGGCAGCCCTTCACAATGAGCGAGGCGCGTGGCAGATGATCTTCGGCGTCAATACGCTGCCGGCCTACCGGCGGCAGGGCGTCGCCGCGGCGCTGATCCGGCGGGCCATTGCCGACGCCAGAGCGCAGGGCCGCAAAGGGCTGGTCCTGACCTGCAAGGATCAGCTGGTTCATTATTATGCCAAATTCGGGTTTGTCAGCGAAGGCGTGTCCGTATCCACCCACGGCGGCGTGGTGTGGTATCAGATGCGGCTGACCTTCTGAGATCTCTGCGCCGCTGCGCGGCGTGGGAATTTTTCAGGAAGCGGTGTGACTGCGGTCACGCCGCTTTTTTTATCCGCATTTTCTCCCTGCGGAAAGTGGAACGAGACTGCGGCGCTTTGGACATTCCATGAAAAAAGGCGGAAATGCTCCGGAAGAATCATACATTTTATGAATCGAATAAATATCCGCGCAAGATGTATAATTATGAAAAATTTCATTCCGTGGGAGGGATCACATTGAAACCGAAGATTTACATTGACGGCAAGGACGGCACCACTGGTCTCCAGATCTATGACCGGCTTTCCGCGCGTAGCGATATCGACCTGCTGCTCATAGACGAATCCAAGCGGAAGGATCCCGCCGAACGGAAAAAGCTGCTGAATGCGGCGGATCTGGTATTTCTGTGCCTGCCGGATGCAGCTGCCATAGAGGCCGCTGCACTGATTGAAAATCCCGCCGTCCGGGTTATCGACGCCTCCACCGCCCACCGGGTCGCGCCCGGATGGGTATACGGGTTCCCCGAACTTGGCAGCGGTCAGAAGCAGGCCGTCATCCACGCCGGACGGGTTGCGAATCCCGGCTGCCATGCCACCGGTTTTTTATCCATCGCCGCGCCGCTGGTAAAGCTGGGGATCCTGCCCGCCGATTACCCTGTGACTGTCTATTCCCTCACCGGCTACTCCGGCGGCGGGAAGAAGATGATCGCCCAATATGAAGACCCTGCGCGGGACGCAGAACTGGACGCTCTCCGGATCTACGGCCTGAACCTGAAGCACAAGCATCTGCCGGAAATGCAGAAAATCGCCGGTCTGGATTTTCCCCCGCTGTTCAATCCCGTGGTAGATGATTACTACAAGGGGATGGCCGCCACCCTGATGCTGCACAACCGCCTGCTCTGCGGCCAGCCCACGGCAGAGGACATTGCGGAAGCGCTGGCCGGGTTCTATGACGGACAGCCGCTCATATCGGTGGTTCCCTTCGGCCGGCAGGATCCCCTCCTGTCTGCCAACAAGCTGTCCGGCAGGGACACGCTGGAAATCACCGTCTGCGGTCACGACGCACAGACCATGATCACCGCCCGGTTTGACAATCTGGGAAAGGGCGCATCCGGCGCGGCTGTCCAGAATAGAAATCCGATGCTGGGATTTGACGAAACTACCGGACTGAATCTGTGACAGCCGCGCTCCTGCCGAATCCGCAATACCAGATAAATCCATCTCCCCAACACTCTGAAGAATCGAGGGAACAACATGATGCTGAATTTGATTGACGGCGGCGTTTGCGCCCCCCAGGGTTTCCGGGCCGCCGGTATCCACGTGGGCGTCAAGACCCACGCCGCATGGAAAAAGGACGTCGCGCTCATTGTGTCCGATACAGACTGCACAGCCTCTGCCGTTTTCACGAAAAATGTGGTGAAGGCCGCGCCGATCCATGTGGACAAGGCCCATCTGGCGGACGGGCACGCCCGCGCCATCATTGCCAACAGCGGCAACGCCAACGCCTGCGCTCCTCACGGTGAGGAAAACGCAGCGAAAATGTGTCAGGCCGCCGCGGCCATCAGCTGCAAGCCGGAGGACGTGCTGGTATCCTTCACCGGCGTGATCGGCCAGACGCTGAACGTGCAGGTCATTGAGGACGGCGTACCAGCGCTGTATGCCGCGCTGGAGCACTCCGCCGTAGCCAGCGACGCGGCAGCCCACGCCACCACCTTCGGTGCGAACCCCGTCTGCGCCGCCGCCGGACTGCTGGTGCAGGAAACGCTGACCGACGCCTTTCTGGCAGAGGTGCAGGCCAAGGGCGACTATCTGCGGAAGGCCATTGAATCCCTGAACCTCCCCTGCTTCGGCAAGACCCGCGGCATGGGCCTGATGATCGGCATTGAAGTGCGGGACGGCTATGACAAGGGAAAAATCCTGTCCAGACTGGTCGAAAACGGCCTGCTGGTACTCACTGCCGGCCCCGGTATGCGTCTGCTGCCGCCGCTGACCATCACAAAGGCGGAGCTGGATCAGGGGCTGGAAATTATGAAGAAGGCATTGGAGAACTTCTGACCCGTCAGATTTCCTTTCTCCGGTTTTCAAAGCGTGTTCACAGAAAATTCTGCGAACACGCTTTTTATCCGCCGTCAGCAGGAGATGCGGCGGGACAATCCCGGGAAAAGCGAAAAATTCTCAGAAGCCTGAAACGAAACCGGGTTGAAACGCGTCATATAATATAGTAACATGACAGATACCAGCAACTTGAGGATCGGCCCGAAAGGGCGGAAAGGATGTTCCATGAAATACGCAGCAGATTTCAGGCGGGAGGCCCGCGAGGCGCTCCGCGGCAAATGGGTTCTGGCTATCCTGGCAGGCGTGGTGGCAATGCTTCTGGGCGGGACCCTCTCCAATGGGCCGCAGGTCAATTTCAGCTACAGCGGCGGGGATTTGAGCACAAATCTCCAGTACGCGGGGCAGAATATCTACGCATGGGGGAATGGGATCACCCCCGGTCTGCGGGCATTTTTTGTGGGCAGCGCAATCTATCTCGTTCTGGCTGCGCTGGTTCTGGCCGTTCTCTATTTCATTTTGGGCAGCGTGATCAGCGTTGGATACGCCAGATTCAATCTGGATCTCACCGGCGGTGAGAAGCCGCCCTTTGAAACCCTGTTTACTTATTTTTACAACTGGAAAACACTGGCCGTATCCAGTCTGCTCCGATCCGTGTACATTCTGCTGTGGTCCCTGCTGCTGATCGTCCCCGGCATCATGGCCACTTACAGCTACGCCATGACGGACTACATTCTGGCTGAGCATCCGGAGCTGACCGCCAGCGAAGCCATTGCTCAATCCAAGACCATGATGGACGGCAGCCGCTGGCGTCTTTTCTGCCTGCATCTGAGCTTTATCGGCTGGGATCTTCTGTGCGCTCTCACCTTTGGGCTCGGCAATCTGGTGCTGACCCCCTATAAGCAGGCCGCCGAAGCCGCATTTTACCGGGATCTGTGCGGCGGCGCCGTGCCGCAGCTCGACTCCTGACCGCTTTCAGTCTGCTGTCCCGAAGGGCCGGCAGGGACTGGCGCGAAGCGCATCCCTCCATAGTTCATCAGCTTCCCCGGCCATTTCAAGACAGATTTTAGCTTTTTTGCCCTCTTTTTTATATAGCATTTTTGGAAAGCTTCTGCTATAATACCTCTCAATAAACCGCATATGGGAGGTGGCTCCGAATGAAGCTTGAATTGACGGACCGGCAGTTTCGATATCTGCTGGATCTGGTGTACATAGGAAACTGGGTTCTTAACTCCACCCGCGGCGACGACCGCATCGAAGAATACGATCAGGTGGAAAGCACCGTCTTTTCCCAGTGTCTCCCTCAGGGGATGCCCAAGCTGGTGGAGCAGTACCGGGGAAAACTGATCCCCTCCCGCGCCTTTGCCGACGGCGGCATTCACGATGCCATTGAGCAGTATGAGGACACGGTATTCTATGAAATTCTGGCAGAGGAGCTGGCTTTGCGGGATCTGGACGGCCAGCCCATGACCCGCGAAAACTACACGGCGCTGATGGAGCGGATCGACGCGTATCTCTCGGAATTTGACGCGCATGGCACCGACCGGGTCGTTGTGGATCTGGATGAAGGATAAACGGGAGGGGATCATCCCCTCCCGTTTCCGCGCAGCCAGCGCCGGTCAGAAGCCCAACGGCGGTAGAAATCTGTCTGTTCACCGGGTTTTTCTTGACATAAACCTGACTTTAGGTTTTATAATAGAACCGATCAGACTGACAAATCAAAATCCAAATGAGGAGAAAGATATGGCATCAAAAGTTTATTTTGCAGACTTCCGCTGCCCCACATGGCGGGAGAACCTTCCCCAGAAGCTGGCCCGTCTGATGATGACCGCCGGTTTTGGCGACATTGACATGGACGGCAAATATGTAGCCATCAAAATGCACTTTGGAGAGCCGGGCAACATGGCTTACCTCCGGCCCAACTGGGCTAAAACCGTGGCTGATCTGGTGAAAAGTCAGGGGGGCAAGCCCTTCCTGACCGACTGCAACACCCTGTATATCGGCGGCCGCAAAAATGCGCTGGATCATCTGGAATCTGCCTATGTCAACGGCTTCACCCCCTATTCCACCGGCTGCCACATCATCATCGCCGACGGTTTGAAGGGCAACGACGAGGTGGCTGTCCCCGTGGAGGGCGGTGAATATGTGAAGGAGGCCAAAATTGGCCGCGCCGTGATGGACGCGGACGTGTTCGTTTCCCTGACCCACTTCAAAGGGCATGAGCAGGCAGGCTTCGGCGGCACCCTGAAAAACATCGGCATGGGCTGCGGTTCCCGCGCCGGTAAAATGGAACAGCACAACAGCGGCAAGCCCTTTGTCAAGCAGAAGAAGTGCGTGGGCTGCCACGCCTGCGCCAAGATCTGCGCCCACGGCGCGCCCACCTTCGACGCTGGCAACAAGGCCAGCATCGATACCAGCAAGTGCGTGGGCTGCGCCCGGTGCCTTGCCGTCTGCCCCAAGGACGCCATTCAGTGTATGTACGATGAAGCGCCCTCCATTCTGAATAAGAAAATTGCCGAATACGCCAAGGCTGTGGTGGATGGCCGTCCCTGCTTCCATGTCTCTCTGGTGATGGACGTTTCCCCCAACTGTGACTGCCACGGTGAAAATGACGTGCCGATCGTTCCCAACGTGGGAATGTTCGCCTCTCTTGACCCCGTTGCTCTGGATCAGGCCTGTATCGACGCGGTGATGGCCCAGCCCAGAATCCCGGCCTCCGTCATCGGCAGCGGGGAGGCTTGCAGCTGCACGGATTATTTCAAGGCCGCGCACCCGGATACCGATTGGGAGTCCGCCCTGATCCATGGTGAGAAGATCGGACTTGGCAGCCGGGAATACGAGCTTGTAAAGATTTGAGTCCCCGTCAGCGGATATCAACGCAAAAAGGAGAGCCGAACGGCTCTCCTTTTTGCGTTTGAAGAGAAAGAAAGGGATTTATATTCTGCACGATCTCTCAGGCAGCCAACTGCTGGGAAACCAGGCGCAGAGCCTGATCGGCGTTCTGAATTGCGTAGAACACCAGTCCCTCCACGTCCTTTCCGTCCTCGGCAGCGCCCAGAGGGTGCGCCGCCCAGAACCGAAGCTGCTTCTGCGGCTCCCCGGTGATTTTGCTGCCCAGCAGCAGACAGGTTTCATTCGGCGATACCTGTACGATCCGAGCGTCGTCGATGGCCTGAATGGGCATGGAAAAGATTCTACGATCGCCGCGGATCAGCACAGCCCGCTGGTTCGTCAGGATGTACTGCTGTCCCCGGAGATTGCTGCATTCCATAACCGGGGAAAGGATTATCAGTCCCATAATGATCATCAGGATCACCACAACGTTGCTTCTGAACTCCGTTGCGGCAGCCGCATAAGTGCCGATGATGCCCAGTGTCACGGCCACTGTGATTGCCCACTTGATCAGAATACTACGGCCATTTGCTCCGGACAGCAGTTTGAAACGCCCCGTTCCGCTCTGCCAGAGGATCTGCTCACCCGGAAGCATATTCCCCTCCAGCAAAAATTCATTATTTTCCTGACGCAGTTCCTTGCTCATACCAGTTCCCCCTGTGTAGTGTGTTTCAAGCTTTTCGCTTCTATATTTATTATAGTCATTTTCCCGTTCAGGCGCTGAAAAGGACGCCGGGCCTGACGTTAAGGTTCAAAAAGTATTTGCGCCGATTCCGTTAAAACCCTGCAAATGTGCAAAGAGCGGCTCCTGTCCCCAGCGGACAGGAGCCGTTTTACCATTCATTCTGTCAGGAAGCAGTTTCCCTCACCATGCAGTCCGCCTCAGTCTTTCCGGCTGCCATCCGCATCCTTTTGCCTGCAATCCCGCATCTGCTTATTGATCTGGTTCACGCCGGTAGCCGCCAGCCCGCTGACAATCCCGACCGCAACCGCCGTCAGATAGTCGTTGGCAGGGAATTCTGCAATCATCAGCATCCCCGCAATGCCCAGTGCGCCGCCGGATGCCCCTACAATAATGGGGATCCATTTGTTGTCAAGTCCGCTGGCCTTGACCGTCTGGCCGATCAGGTAACAAATCACAGTAATCACAGCCACTCCTGCGATTCCGAATGTCGATAGATCCATACGCACCTCCCAGTCTCACTCACCCTCTAAGAAAGAGGCCGCCGTTCCGGGCCGCAGCCCCGCTCCAGTTTTTCCACGCGGTGTTCCATTCCCCGGAGCCGCTCCTCAACTACAGGCATCTGCCGGGCAAATTCGTTGTGCTCCCGTACTTCTCTGGTCAGCTCCGCCAGTTTTTCATCGGTGACTGCCTGCGCCGCGCGATTGCTCAGCAGCACGCCGATCAACGTCACACAGCCGGTCACAGCTGCCGTAATGATCTCTGCCATACCGCAATCACACCTCCGCCGGAACCGACCGCTGAAAGCTCTCCCATGTGTGTTCCGCAGCCTCCGCCTGTTCCCATGTATATTCCAAAGTCTCACACTCTGCCCACGTCAGATAGCGGAAGAAAAATTCCACAGCCAGATGACACGGCAGGATATCCAGAATGATCTTTTGAATCTGGTCGAACTCCGCGGGAATTCCGATGATCCCCGGAAACGTGATTTTCAGGCTTCGATCTGCCTTTTCCGTTGCTCTGGCCCGAATGCCGCAGCCCATCAGGGTATCGTTGATGGCTCCCGGCGTCAGGCTGACCTCCCCGATCCGCAGCAGCGCCGCAATGGCCTCCCGCCGCTCTTCCGCAGTAAGAGCCGCCGGTTTTCGGGCAAAGAGCGCTTCCCGGCGGTCAAGGCCCTCGCCCTCCGCCGTGGCCAGCAGGCTCTCCCGCTCTACCGTGTCCAGCAGTGCGCCGACCTCGTCCAGTTTCCCGCCCAGAGCCGACAGCTCGCTTCGGTTCTGTACGCCGTTGAGGTCATACAGTCCCAAGGGAGCCAGCATTCGGATCAGATACGCTTCATAAACGCCGCTCATGTCTCCTCCGTTACGTTAACCGTCCCCAGCACCGGCAGCACCGTGTCATTGGCCGCCACATCCGCCGCAGGGCTGACAATATGATAGTTCTCCACCCCCGGCAAACCGTAGATCCGGCTGCCCAGCTCCGCCAGCGTCACCGCTTTTCCCAGCAGCTTTCCGCTGAAAAAGCCTGCCAGCATTCCTTCTATTTCCGTTTTTACGTCCGCAAACTCCGCGTTTTCCGCAACTTCCACAGTGACGGACACATTCACCGCCGCAGTGGAGGGCGCTTTCACCGCTACGTCTACGGCGATCTCCCTGCTTTTCTGAAAAACCGTCTGAAGCTCGGATAGCAGCGTCTCCGGGGGAATGCCGTCAGGCGTCGTCACATAGACGTCCACAGTGCCAACACCGCGGGCCTTTCCCACCGCCTTTGCTGCCGCCACTCCCTCATAGCTGCACGCGGTCTGCTCATACCATGCGGCGTTGGCGCCGTTGGGAAGCCGCAGAAAGCTGTCCAGGATCCGCTGCCGCAGTTCGTCGTCCGATTCTTCCGAAATTCCCCCAGCAAAGGTCTCCGCGTTGGTCACGGCTCTCACCGCCACCGGGCAGGCCGTCAGAACGCAGACAGCGCCTGCCCCCACATTGCCGCTGCTGCCGCTCTCGACGGCTTCCGCCGCGGCGGTCACAGACATCTCTCCCGCCGGGATCGCCGCATCCTCCACCGTCTGAAACCGAACGGCGTCCTCCGTCATGCACACCGTCCCGGCAGGAATGTTCACAGCGCCGGTCTGGGCATTGGCCAGTGTAAAGGTCAAGCTCCCCACAGCCTTTCCTGCCGCCTGACGGGTCATATTCCGCATCGCCGCATGGCGATCCAGATAAACTCCCGTGGCCGTCTGCGGAAAGCTCTGCCCCAGCACCCACTCCGCCTGCGCCTCCAGCGCCTGAATCTGGGCAGCCGCCGCCCAAAGGCGAACAGCCAGATCGCAGTCCTGTTCCAGCTGGCTGCCCCGCCGCTGTGCATAGGCCGCCAGCATCTCCTGATAGATCGTTTCCGTTGTTCTCACGTTTTCACCCCCCTATTGCAGCGCTGCTTCCACTGTCAGCTGCGTGCCGTTCACGCTGACGCAGACGGTCAGCTTCGCTGTGCCGACGTTCTCTGCCAGCGCCACGCTGTCCACCTTCAGCCCCGCTTCATCGGCCAGCGCCTCTACTACATACTGCTCCGCCGCAGCCTGCCGCTCAGATGGCCGCAGCTGGCTCAGCGTCCACAGTCTGCTTCCGAACTCCTCTCCAAAGGGAAACTGCCCCCGATGCGCCGTCAGCTTCAGCAGGATGCGCTGCAGAAGCGCCGCATCCCCGGTCACTGTCCGCAGACCGTTCCCCCTCGGCTGATAATCGCCGTTCACCAGCGCCAGCATTACAGCAGCCCTCCTTCCCCGCAGGAGCAGGGCTTGTAGGTCTGCCCGTTTACCACCAGCGTCCCCTTGATGGATACCCGCCCTGACAGTTCAATGGCCCCATTCTTCCGCAGGTACACGCTGCTGCCGGAGCTGTAGAGATAGATCTCTCCCGGCAGCATCCCTTTGGGGGCCGCAGCCTGCTTTCCGCCGCAGACGCACTGCTCCTCCCCACCGGGGCCGCCCTTGATTACCAGAACAGATGCGCCGCTCTCCGGCAGCCATACATACCCGCCGGGGCCGTAAATTGGCAGCTGCCGTACTTCGCCGCGGGTCACAACGCCCATCTGGTCGCTCACAATGGTGGAAATTCCCTGATCGGCATCCGCTGTTGGCATCTGCCGCTTCATATTTTTCGCCAGCCACATCTCACTCACACTCCTTCAATGTCCAGATCATGACCGCGCCCTCTCTGGCTGAAAAGCGGTTTTCCGCCTCCGCCACCCGGTACAGGCCTGTAAGCCCCAGTTTTTCCAGATGCAGCGTCACCCGGTCTCCCGGAAACGCGCCGAAGCTTCCGGGAAGCTCCACCGTGACCGCCTGTTCCTCCTGCCGGGACTGCCGGATCTGGTATTCCCCCGTATAGCGCATGGCGTCCCAGGTGCTTCGCCCCGGCGTATAGATTACCCGCCGGCATTGGCCGCCCTTGGCGATCATCTCCGGGTTCTGCACGGAATAGCTGACGTTCTGCCGCTTGTCGATGACCAGCGCCTCCGTCAGCACACCGTAGTGGTCTTCTTGCAGGCAACAGCGCAGCACCGGGCTGCTGCCATCCAGAATGATGCGTTTTCCGCTATCCTGCTCCGGCGTTGCCAGCAGCTCTCCCGTTTTGGCAAACCGGGGCAGGAAGCCTCCATAGGTCCGGCAGAACTCCGAGATTACCTTCCACTGGCTGACCCCGGCCCCGGCGGTGTACGGCACCGTGGACCGCAGGTCTGCCGCTGCGCCGCAGGAAATGCCATACGGCTCCGCATGGCGGCGGATCAGTTCCCGCAGCGTTACCTGTTCGTAAGTGACCGGCCGGGACTCGTTGTCCAGCAGGCGGGCGGCATATCCCCGCCCGGTCAATGTCACCGTCAGCCCGCCGCTGCCCAGCTCCACGCTGTACTCATCCACAATGCCCCGCAGCTGGGCCGCTCCGTTTTCCATGGCGGCAAAGCCTGCCGCCATTTTCAGCACCGGCGCCATCTCCGCCTGATACACCGCCGTCACGGACCAGCTATCGCACGGCACGCTTCCCGTGTGCTTCACATTCCATTCCAGCAGCGGCGGCAGGTCGTATACCTGATGATCCGCTGTAAAGATCCGTCCTGTCACGGCAGCTTCACCTCATTTCCGGGATAAATGAGATTCGGATTTTTGATCTGCGGGTTGGCGGCGATCAGGCTGTTCAGCGTCACCCCGTACCGCCGCGCAATGGCCCACAGGGTATCCCCCCGCTTTACGGTGTAGGTTCTTCCGGCAGAAGCCGTCTGCTTCCGGGAAGCGGACGCGCTGCTTCCGGCCTGCCCGTTGTCCGTCTGGGTGAGGCCTCCCTCATAGCCGCTGTCATCTTCCCAGAAAGCAAAGCTGTAGCGCACATAGTCCGGCTTCGGCTCCTCCATCACGGACAGGGACACAAAATACGCCCGATCCGTCCGCCAGACGGGATGCACCAGCATCCCCGGCCCCTCCTGCCGGAACACATCCGCCAGCGCCTTGAACTCCTCATAGGCGTCCGGCCCCGCAAATTCTCCCTCGCCCCGCAGAATACGGCAGTTCACGCCCAGATCCTGCAAAACACAGCCGCCCATCGGTACCTTCTGAGCCGCTATCTGCCGCCGGTATTCCACCACGAAGGTCTTTGGATTGTGGGGCCAGGTATAATTCTTATATCGCATGGAGGATAATTTCATGCTCTCTCCTCCTTAAAATATGGTAAATCCGCCGTCATACCGGCGGGCGTCCCGCTGAACGGCGCGGGAGATCCGCTCTATCTCCACAGCCGCCTCCCGGTCAGCCAGCAGGATTCCCGGCAGGCTGGCCGCCGGAATATTGGCATTTCTCCACATCGCATCCGCCTGCCGGGCCTGGAAAAATGCGGCTTCCTGCTCAGAAAGCGCCTCCTTACTGTCAGGATGCACAGGTTCCTCCTGTGTCTCCTGTAAAGCCGTTCTCTGCTCCGTTGCTTCCGGGATCATCACCTCCCGGCGTTCTGCTGTTGCCGTCTGTCCCCCGGCAGGGCGGACGGTCTCCGTCCGCCCTGTCTCCGTGCTGGGATGCACCGCGGTGCGGCGCTGTTCCTCTTCCGCCGCAGTCTCCTCCCCGGAGCGTCCCCCTGTCAGCAACCGGGTCAGCGTTGCCCGCTGGCGGCGCTCCACCTCCTGCAAATAATCCACCGGCTCACTCTCCCCTCATCGCCGCAAACCGCTGGAAGTCAAATACACCGCTGCGCTCCTCCGGCGCCGCTTCTCCCTCTGCCAAACGCAGCAGCAGAGTCTCCATCTCGCGGGGCGTCAGATCTCGCAGGACTTCCCCCTCATCCTGATAGACCGCCTTCCCCTGACAATAGCAGCTCTCCCGCAGAATGGCAGCGTTGCACAGCAGCGTCCGTTCCAGCGGATCTTCGATTTTCTCCCGAAAGCGTTGCCACAGGCCCAGCAGTTCCCCTGCCGTCAGGGGCTTCATGGCATCCACCGTTCTCATGCCGTGGTCTCGATCCGCCGGGCCGCCGTCAGCGTCACCTTTTCCGCCACGGTGGCGTTCAGCTCCCCGTCCTCCTGAATTCCGCTCCACTCGCAGCCGCTGTAGATCACCTTCCGGTCCGGCTTGCAGATCACCAGTGAGAAGTCAGTCAGGCTGTAAAAATCGATGCCGTCGGAAATGGCGGTATCCGTAGCGTACAGCCGGGTCAGCTCCACCGTGTAGCTTTTCTGTCCCTCAATGGTCGCCACCGGCTCGCTTTCTCCGAACGCCTCAATATTCCTGCTGGATTTGGCCGCTTTCGCCCGGTAGCTCTGTACCACGGCGATCTTTCTGCCATCCAACTCCAGATAGATGTCCGCGCTGGTAGGAAACCCTTTCATATCCGCCCCTCCTTAAACCGTCAGATGTACTGCCAGATGAATCTGGTTCAGCCCGTGAGCCACGCCGAAGCTGAATTCCACCAGACACACCGTAGGATCGTCTGCCGAAGCCGTCACCGTGACCTCGCCATAGCTTTCGATGATCTGGGCGTCCTTTTTCTTCTCCAGCTCCACAATGGTCTGGGCGCGGATCGCCCCACGGCCCTGCGCGGTGTTTTTGGCCCGTGCGAACTTGCTCCGCAGTGCGGAGCGCACCGTGGGAATCACATCGTCAGCGATCAGGATGGTGGTCAGTTCCCGCCACGTGGCGTCAGCCGCGCTGCCGGTCTTTGTCCGGGTGGTAATGCCCCGCACCGGGGACACCACGCCGCCCACATCCTCCAGCGGCGTCACACCGCCTTGTACCAGCAGATCAATGTCGTTGTCGCTGTAGACGCTCTGCAATCCGCCGATGCCATACAGCTCCGCTCCGTTCAGCGGCATCGCCGGGTCGCTGCCGCAGGCGATGGCCCCTGCCACTGCCGCCGCGGCGAACACGCCGGGAAGCTCCGTGCCGTTCTCATCCTTCATGTCCGGCCCCACCAGCACCATCCGTTCACTGTTGACGGCCGCGGCTCTCGTCACCAGCTGCGCCGCGGTATCCCCGCTGCCGCCGATTACGCCGATCCGCTCCCCTCTGGCAGCGGATGCCGTTTCCACCGCCGTTTTCAGGGCTTTCTGAATGTTCACCTCGCTGCTGTAGCTTTCGGCCCGTTTCTCCGGGAACTGCTCCATCGCCGGAATTTTGCTCTCCTGCAGCGCTTTCAGCACCGCTGCCCGGATCTGTGCCAGTTCCTTCATTTCGCCGCCTCCCGTTCCCGTTCCAGTAACGCCCACCAGTGATGCACCGCATCTCCCAGCCAGTAAGCCCGGCTGCTCCGCACCCGGTAGGACACGCCGCCCTGCACAATCACGTCCCCCGGCTCCACCGCTTCCAGCCCGATATAGCTCCACAGCCGGTCATCCACCCAGCCAATCGGCGTTACCGTCCCCGGAACACCTTCCTCCCGCGCCTTCTCCGGCTGCAAAAATGCCCGGATCATCTTTTCTCCCGCCGGATTCTTCAGCGTTGCGCTCTGTCCGTATCGTCTCAGGAGCTCCTGCATCGCGCTCATCCCCGTACTCCTTTGAAGCAGAAAGCCCCGGAAGCCGCATACGGCTCCATCAGCCGCTCCGCCGACTGCCGCAGCGCGCCTGCCAGCGCCATTGCGGATTGGCCGGACGCACCCCTGACCGTCACATCTCCCACTGTGAAGGACTCCGCCCCGGCGCAGTTCTTCCCCAGATAGTCCGCCGCTGCGGTGAAGGCCGCGGCGCACCGCAGTGTGCCTTTCCCGCTCTCTTCCGCAGGCGCGCCCTTCAGCCGTCTCCGCCAGAACTCCACCGCCGCATCGCACAGCGCCTGCAATAAAACACTGTCCTCATCGGCTCCGCACAGCTCCGCCGCCAGCTTCACAACCGTTGTCTCCATCTGCCTATCTCCTTTCTCCGTTTGGCTCCGCCGCACCGAAAAATCGGTGCGGCGGGCAAAAATCAGACCTTCAAGACCTTGGAGGCGTCGGTAAACAGCTTGGCAAAGCCGGAAATGGAGGTAATGGCCGCCCGTTCCAGCTGACGGTCGATGAGCTTGTCATACTCCACCACCACTTCGCTGCCGCAGATCTGTTCCAGCGCATAGTTTTTGTCCAGGCCGATGATGGTACCGCTGGGAACGGCGCTGGAGCGCAGCAGCTTGGCCCCCAGAGGAGTGGTCAGCTTGCCGGTTGCCTGAAAGTTCAGGCCGGTGTTGGGATTCTGGAACTCGCTGAGCTTCAGCATGGCCAGCATCATGTCGTTGCTCACCAGCATGGTATTCATGGTGTAGGGATCAAACTGCGCCCAGAAGTCCAGCAGTGCACCGTAGCTCAGCGAGCTCTTGGTGCCGCCGATGGGGCTGGTGCCAACTTCATAAGACGCTGCCGCATTGTTGTTGCCGTCGCCGTCCTTCAGCACCTTCACGGCATCTTCCAGATGCATCCGGCCGATGTAAGCGCCGATCTGGCGCAGGGTCACGGCAAAGAGATCCAGCCGCTGGAAACGGATGGCCTCATAGGGAGCCACCAGCATCCGGCCCCGCTTGTGCAGCCGCACCAGATTCTCCTGCGTATGGATGGTGGTCTGAGGGATCTGTGCGCCCTCCTCCACCCGCTTGAGCTTCTTCTCCTCCTCGGTAGGCGTGGAGGCGATAGAACGGTAATCCAGCCCGTCGAAATGGGTGACGGTGGCGGTGATGTCCGGCAGGATGCTCTCCTCCTCCATGCCCTGACGCACCACACGGGACACGAATTCAGGGAACAGCACGGCGGACTCGGTGGACCAGAAGAATTTCTCCACCTTGTCGCTGCCTGCGCCCTTCACCTTGATGTCAAAGCGCTTGAGCTGACGCTGAAAGGCGTCCAGGCCCTCCAGAGAAGTCCCCTTGTAGTTCTCGCTGGGATCCAGCGCCTCCAGCGTCTGGGCAAAGCTGCGGCCGCTCTGGCCGTACATTCCCTTTTCCAGCTTCAGATTTTCGTAATGAAACGCCATATTCTTCCCCCTCCTCAACTCAAAGCACAATGGTCACGGTTTTTGCGGAAGTATCCACATCCACAGCAAGATAGCTCTTGCCGCCGGTGGAAACCACGCTCACGCCGCCGTCGCCGTCTGCCGTCAGTGTGTTCCAGCCCGCGGCAGGGGCAGAGTTGCCACTGTAGCTGACGGTCGCCATGCCGCCCATAGCCACAGAGCAGGCTTTTCCGTCTCTGCCCACAGACAGCACCACGCCGTCAAACACGCCGTTTGCCGCGCACGCTGCCACGGTGCCGCTGCCGCTGACCTTCACCACCTGTCCCTCGCTCACATCCGTGCAGGCGAAGGTGGCGGCCCACTGGCCGATGCCCTCATAAGAAATGTTCATCCGATTTCCTCCCTCATATCATGTTTGTCCCATCAGACAAGGAACACAGTCTCATCTTCCCGCTTTGCCGCCTGCCGCCGAAGCTGGGGCGGCACGGGAAATTTCTTTGCGGCCTGCGCCTCATAGGCGTCCTTCAGTTCCAGAAGCTCCTGTTCATCCAGACGGCCCACCGCCTTGGCAAAAACGGTTCCGTTCAGGCTCTGATCCGTCAGCATGGCCAGCCGCACCACCTCCCGGCGCAGCGCCGTGAGATACCGCTGTCCCATCTCCGCCTGCTTCCGCAGCACCCGCAGCTCCGGTCCTTCCGTGCCGAACCGCTTCACCACGCCTGCTCTGGGCTGGGCCGGCACCGCCACAAAGGACCACTCATAGGCGTCCTTCGGCTCTTTCAGCTCCAGATAGCACAGCCGGTCGCCGTACATCTGTCCCTTCACATGGCCGCAGGCGCCGTTTTCCGCGCCGCATACGGAGCATACGCTCCGCCCCATGCTGCACCCCACGCTGACCTCTTTCTTGATGCCGCCCTCGATCTCGGTGATCAGCTCCTGATTCTTCTCCGTCCGCATGAGATAGGCCCAGCCCTTCAACCAGTGGTATTCGTCCCCCGCCGCCGTCACGGTGCCGGGTTCCCGCACCACCTCCGTGCGGTAAATTCTCGCCGTCTGGCCCTTTGCGGACCACTGGTGGTCGAAAATCCCGCTCTTGCCCAGAAACAGCTCTCCCAGCCTTTCCAGATCCTCCGTGCCGAACCGCTCGAAATCCCGGTCCACCTCGTTGTCGCACAGCCGCACGCTGAAGGTGTACACCTGATCCGCCGTCAGCTCCGCCTTGCTGAACCGGTTGATCTGCTCCAGTTCTTCCTTTGTCAGCATCCGTTCTCCTCCCTGTCATTCTCGATTTTCAGCTTCCGCGCCTGTTCCCGGTACAGCGCCGCCTTGGCTCCCGCAAAAGCTTCGCTTTTGTGGGATTTTATCCCTTTCAAATCGTCGGGCTTACCCGCCGATTTCAAGGTTTTGCCCCAGCAAAACACTTGACGCGGCCCTGCCGCGGCTCGCTTGCGCTGGCAGAAGCCAAGGCACGTCACTCTGCGTTTTCCGCCGCGTCGTTCTCGATTCTCAACTTCCGCGCCTGCTCCCGGTACAGCTCCGCCTTGGCTTCTTCTACCTCGTCCTGCAAGTTGATGTCGTCCCAATCCACGCGGAAAGCCCTGGCATACCCCTGCATCCGCAGCCACATCCGGCAGATCTGCTCCACCACCGGCGTCAGAGTCCGGCGGATGGCCGTGATCTCCGTGGTCAGCATATCTGCCTGCTGTGCGCTCATCCGCTCTGTGGAGTTCCAGTTAAGGCCCAGCATAAAGGGCGGGATTGAGGTCTTTGCCACGATCTGCTCCATCACCTGCCGCACCGGCACCTGGCTGTCCAGAACGGGGGCATCGCCGCCGATCACCTTGATATCCACATCCCCCACTGCCACAAAGTCCCGGACGCTGCCGCTTCTGGTATCCTGCATGGCCCGGCTCCACTCCTGTGCCAGAATCTGTCCCCGCTCCGCCGCGCTGCCGCCGCCATCCCGGCAGGTCACGGCGAACCGCACGTTGCCGCACCGCTCCCAGTTGACGCCCACCGTGTGATAGATTTTCATAAGGATGTCCGCCATAAACGGCAGTCCCCGCAGCAGCGACACGCCGTAGGGATGCTCCGCCTCCGGGTGCAGCGGCGTAAACAGCAGCAGGTCCTGATAGGGCAGCTCCACCATGTGTCCCTGCTCATCCGGGCCGCAGATTCTGAATTCCAGCGGGTTTTCTCTCTCCCGCAGCTCCACCTGCTCCATCCGTCCGCACAGCAGCGCCGCCAGATCCCGGTTGCCCGCTGCCGGCACCATTTCGCCTACCGCCCCGCCGTATACCAGCAGGGAGTCCAGATACTGCTCCAGAAACGCGTTGATGCCGAACTGCCCCCGGCCCACCGGCACCCGTTCCAGAAACTGCCGCATCTTCCCATCCATCTCCGCATCCTCGCAGGACACCTGCACACCGCCGCTGAGACGGATCAGCTTGCATACGGCGGCGTCCACCACCGGCACCGCTTCCCGCACCGCCTGATACAGCCGCAGCTCCCCGCTGCGCTGAGGCGTAAAGCCTCGCAGTCCCGTAAAGGGATGCTGTTCCCGGCCCCGGAGCTGCACCGCCTGCGCTGCCGGAACGGCGCTTTTTCTCCTCCAAAAATTCAAACCAACCTCTCCTCCCTGTCGGAATCGTCCTCCTGCTCCCCCGGCTTTTCCCTGACTTTTGTGTACACTCTTATGCAATAGAACCTGTTCGTTCAGATTTTTCTCACAACGCTGATAGCCGCAAAGCCTCCGCTGCGTTCTCCTGCCAGATCCATGGCAAAATACCGCATCTCGTCCATGGCATGGTCATGCTCCTTTCTCGGCGCATCCCTGCCGGATCTCTCATCCCAGCAGTACAGCGCCATTTCCCGCAGGCAGTCCCGGCAGGGTCTGCACAGCACGATCCGCCGCTGCCGCAGCAGGTCTGCCGTCACCCGGATTCCGTCCGCCACATCGTTGTCGGCCTTCATCACCTGCCAGCCCTTCCGCCGCAGCGTTTCGATAAAGCTGGCCGCCGACGGATCCACGATCACCCGCTGAATGTCTCTCCCCGCCACCAGCTGCTCCAGCATTTCAGCGTACTCCGCGTCGGTTTTCTGTCGACCCTCCCGCCGGGAATCGTAATAGACCTCCTCCACCCGATACCACACGCCGTTCTTTTCACCCCAAAGTCCCATGGACAGCGGGTTCACCGTCCCGTAATCCACAGAGACCCGCCACGCGGAAAACGGCCCATCCGGCACTTCTGCCGCGTCTTTATCGGGATCAAAGAAGTCATACACCAGTCCCTGCGCCGCCGCCCATTCTCCCAGCACAAACCGCCGGTAGAATACGCCGGTGTACAGCCGCTCATACCGCTGCCGGATCTCCGGCGGCAGCCCCGGATTGTCCTCCATGGTAAAGTGCAGCCGTAAAGCGCCCCGGCTCTCCGCCTTTTCGATCCACTCCTTGTAAAACCAGTGCTCCGGCCCTTCCGGGTTGCAGTTGAACCACAGCCGGCTGCCCCGGACGCTGCACCGGGCCACCGCCTGCTCCACGAAGGCTCTGGGCATCAGCGCCGTCTCGTCCAGCAGCAGCCCCGCCAGCGTGCTGCCCTGGATCAGCGCCGCGCTGGAGGCGTCCTTTCCCCCAAAAAGCAAAAACTGATTTCTGTGTCCGGCGTACACCACTGTCAGTGTGTTGGCGGAGCGGTTCTCCCGCACCTCCATCCCGATCCGCCGGAGACACGGCACCAGCTCCGTCAGCAGATTCCGCCGCAGAGCGCCCACGGTCTTGCCGCACAGGGCGAACTGCCGTCCGTTAAAATCGTGCTGCGCCCATAAAAAGAAAGACAATCCCATGCAGAACGTCTTGCCGCTGCGAACAGCGCCATCGCAGATCAACGCCTGCCAGCGGCCCGTCTGCCACCATGTCAGCACCTGCCGCTGTTTGGGGGAAAAGCGGAGCGTCTCATTCTCCATGCGCGTTCTCCTGCTCCTGTCCCAGTGCTGTCAGGGCCTGATACAGCGGGTCACTGCCCTGCGGTTCCCCGGTGTCCAGCAGCTTCCAAAGCGCCTCCAGCGCCCGCACCCGATCCACCAGCTTGACCTCGATTCCCTTTTCTGATACTCTAAGCTCAGATACGGCTGACAGCTCCAGACCGCCGGTGTCCAGCTCTCCCCGGCGCAGGGCAAGCTGTACCGCGTCGTCCACCCGGCCAAAGGCCAGCCGTGCCAGCTGCCGCAGCACATCCTCCCGCTTCAGCTGATCCGCGGCGGCGCACCGCATCCGTTCCAGCTTCTGCTGGGTCGTCCGTTTCGCCAGCATGGCATATCCGTCTTTCCTTCCGATCTCCGCGGCGGCCCGTTCCGCATCCATGGTGCGGAGATACGCCCGGCAGAACCGTCCGTCCTCTTGCATTTCTTTCAAATCCGCTCCCCCCTATTCAACCCCCCTGCCATTTTCCCGGAGCCGTGTATGGATCCATACACACCGCTGCCAAAATTGTTTTCTTCCCCTCTTTTCTCCGCTTTTTTTACGGCAAATTAACGCGCCGTCTGCTATACTGAAGATAGCAAGGAGGTCTCTATGTCCAATTCTCATTCCAAACGTCCCCGTTTTTTCGAGTTGTTCCCCTTTTCCTTCCGAGATCTGAAGATCACGCTGCTGATCCTTCTTGTGGCTGTGACCTTCTGTATTCTGCTCCAACGCATGGAGCCAAGCGCCGGCTTTTCCATGCCCGTCTTTGTGCTGACGGTACTCCTGACTTCCTGGCTCACCAACGGATACTTTTGGGGACTGCTGTCTGCGGTGCTGGGCGTCATCGCCGTCAACTATTTTTTTACATACCCGTTCTGGTCCTTCAACCTGACCATCACCGGCTACCCGCTGTCCTTTCTGACCTTTCTTTCCGTTTCCATCATCACTTCCACGCTGACCACAAAGACCCGACAGCTGGATAAGCTGCGTCTGGAAAACGAAAAGATTCGGATGCGGGCGGATCTGCTGCGTTCCGTATCCCACGATATCCGCACCCCGCTGACCTCTATTATCGGCTCCACCTCCGCCGTGCTGGATAACCCGGATCTCTCCACTGAAGACCGCCGCACGCTGCTTCAGGATGTCAAGCAGGAGGCGCAGTGGCTGATTCGGGTCGTGGAAAATCTGCTGTCCATCACCCGCATCGGCAGCGATCAGGCAGAGCTTGCCAAGCAGCCGGAGCCTGCCGAAGAGGTTCTGGCGGAAGCCGCCCAGAAAGCCCGGAAGCGCCTGCCCGATATCAAATTCTCCGTAGAAGTGCCGGATGATCTGCTGATGGTTCCCATGGATCCCATTCTGATCGAGCAGGTTCTCTCCAATCTCATTGAGAACGCCGCCACCCACGGCGTCACCACCACCGCCATTCACCTCAGTGTAAAAGAGACGGAGGACGGCTTCGCCGCTTTCTCCGTCCGGGACAATGGCCGGGGCATCCCGCCCTCCCTGCTGCCCCATCTGTTTGATTATTCCATTCGCCACGCCTCCACCCCCACCGGGGACGGGAAGCGAAATATGGGCCTGGGCCTTTCCGTGTGCAGCGCTGTCGTCAAAGCGCACGGTGGCCGTCTCACGGCCCGCAATCACAAGGACGGCGCGGAGTTTATCTTCTGCCTGCCCGTTTCCAAGGAGGAATCCATATGAATATCCGCGAGAAAATTCTGGTCATTGAGGACGAGAAAAGCATTGCCCACTTCATCTCCACCATTCTCACCGCCAACGGCTATGACGCCATGCGGGCCAGCAGCGGTGCCGAGGCCATGTCCATGATCTCCTCTCACTGCCCCGATCTGGTGATTCTGGATCTGGGCCTGCCGGATATGGACGGTCTGGACATCCTGCGTCAGATCCGCAGCTGGTCTACCATGCCGGTGGTCGTAGTCTCCGCCCGTTCTCATGAGCAGGATAAGGTTTCCGCTCTGGATCTGGGGGCTGACGATTACCTGACCAAGCCTTTCGGCACGGATGAGCTGCTTGCGCGGGTGCGGACAGCCATCCGCCATACCCGCACCTCCTCCGGCAACAGTGAGATCGCCCAGCAGGGAACCTATACAGTGGGTGAGCTGACGATTGATTACAACAAGCATCAGGTATTGATCCGCGGCGAGAACGCCAAGCTGACCCTCAGTGAATTCCGAATCGTGGCGCTCCTCGGCAAGCACGCCGGCCGGGTTCTGACCTATGATTACATCATCAAGGAGCTGTGGGGGCCGCGCGCCAGCGGAGACAACCAGATTCTCCGGGTCAACATGGCCAACATCCGCCGCAAGATTGAAAAAAATCCCGCTGAGCCGGAATACCTCTTCACTGAGGTAGGCGTAGGCTACCGTATGGCAGAATCCGAAACCTGACCGTCGGCCACGCCGCCATCCAGAAATGTTAAAGATCCCCCCAATCAGATCTGTCAGACAGGTCTGGTTGAGGGGATCTTCTGATGAAGCCGCAGATTTTTGGAAATAAAAACGCCCCATTTGGCAGACAGCAGATCGCACCGTCTGGCAAATGGGGCTTGTTATTTCAGGAGAAAGCGTTCTGTTCTTTACTTGCGGTAGGATTCCGCCAGCGCCTTGAACCGGGGCAGCGCCCGTTCGATCATTTCCGTCTGGACGCAATAGGCAATCCGGAAGTGGCCGGGAGCGCCGAAGCCGCTGCCGGGAACCAACAGCAGATCAAACTGCTTGGCCCGTTCACTGAACGCCATGTCGTCCGGCTCCAGAGACTGGGGGAACAGGTAGAAGGCCCCGCCGGGCTGGGCCACATGATATCCCATCTCCCGCAGGGCGTCCGTCAGCAGGGCGCAGTTGCGCTCATAAACACCGATGTCGGAGGTCAGATCGCAGCACCGGGATACCACCTGCTGGAACAGGCTGGGGGCATTCACATAGCCCAGAGAACGGCCGGCTCCGGCTGTGGCGGCATATACGGCCTCCGCGTCCGTCACCTGCTTCGGCACCAGCACATAGCCCAGACGTTCGCCGGGCAAGGACAGGGATTTGGAGTAGGAGTAACACACAATGGTGTCCTTGTAGACCTGCGGAACCCAGGGAACCTCCACGCCGTGGAAGGCGATCTCCCGGTAAGGCTCGTCGGAGATCAGGTAGATAGGATGGCCATAAAGCGCTTCCTTGGCCCGGAGGATGGCCGCCAGCGTTTCCAGCGTCTGCCGGGAGTAGACCACGCCGGAGGGGTTATTGGGGGAATTGATGATCACGCCCTTGGTGCGGCAGGTCACAGCCTGCTCAAAAGCGGAAAAATCGATCTGGAAATGTTCGATCTCCGGCGGGATCACCTTGACCTTGCCCTTGGCCCCCTCAATGAACACCTGATATTCCGGGAAAAACGGCGCAAAGAGGATATACTCATCGCCGGGGCAGGTCAGCCCATTGAACACGCAGCAAAGAGACGCCGCTGCGCCAACGGTCAGATACAGCTCGTCCGCCGTGTACTGCTCCCCAAAGCGACGGTTCAGGGAATCCGCGATCCGCTGCCGTGCGCCGGCATCGCCGGGTGCGCTGGTATAGCAGTGGATAGTATCCGCCTGCTCCTTCAGCAGCTGAATGGCAGTGTCGTTCACTTCTGCCGGAGCGGGTACGCTGGGGTTACCCAGAGAAAAGTCAAACACGTTCTCCGCGCCGACCTCGGCCGCCCGCTGACGGCCGTATTCAAACAGCTCCCGGATCACGGAACGGGCCGTACCCAGCTGCAGCATCCGTTGAGAAACCATAGAAACGCCTCCTGACTTTGCAATCCGTTTTTGATTTGGCAAAAAGATACTGCTTTTATTTTAACGCCCGCCGTCGCTGCTGTAAAGCGGCATCCCCGCCCAATCGGCGCAGGAAAGTCCCCGCTTTTTTGTGTTTGTTTCACACAGATTTCCCTGCCGGGCAAGCACTTCCTCCGCAGCCGCAGCATTTTTTTTGCTTTAATATAAAAATTGACTTGACAAATTGCTTCATTTGGGGTATCCTAAACAAGCACGCACGGCCAGTGATTCACACGGCATAATGGTGACATAGCCAAGTGGTAAGGCAAGGGTCTGCAAAACCCTGATTCCCCGGTTCAAATCCGGGTGTCACCTCCAGAACGAAACCCTGTAACCGCAATGGTTACAGGGTTTTTATCATGCTTGTTTTAAGGCGTTTACCCCATCTTTTGCCCCTTACAGAAATTTTACCCCATTTTAGGAGCCGGAAACAGTCTTGATGAACTGCTCCATGCGGCTTGCGCTGTCCTGTTTCATTATTCTACTGCATCTTTGTCGGCGTGTTTGTCTAACATAAGATTGTGAACTGCAAATGATCAAGTTGATTCAGGAGATTAGACGGGAGAAAAAATAAATGCTACACATAACAAGCAACTACGCATTACAGACGAGCGCCACCGGGTCATCGAAGGGGTAGACTGCCTGAATGGTACCGCCGACCAGTTCCTGCATGGCAGAAAGAGTGTGGTCGATCTCCTGCACCGCAGGCAGTTCCATGGGGCGCACCACAAGGACTTGCATTTTTTCTGTGCGGATATGGATTTCCTCCTTCTTCAAAAGAAAAGCGGCAGCGACAGATTCCTCTGCCGTTGCCGCAAATGGTGATTTTTATTCTTTTTTTGATGCCAGCGTCCGGGTCTTCAGCAGGGCATTCTCCAACGCCCGATGATCTTCATGCTCCTGCCACCATTGTGGACGCAGGAATCCCAGTACCTCAGCTGCCCATTCATAATCGGCTCGTTCCAGTGCGCCGCCCAGCAGCCCCTGCCGGAATTTCCGATGCCGCTCCCGCACCGCCGGGTCCACGCTGTCCCGTTCCAGATACAGTTCCAGAAAACCGCCGATGACAGCTGCTTCCTCCATCGTGTAAAACATATCCGCCCCTCCCGCAAACAGGGGATATTGTAACACAGACCGCGGAAAATGAACACCTCTTTTTTCACTCCGACTGCCTGTTGCGCGGATACCGCGCCTGTGATACACTGTGCTTACGAACAAAAATATGAGGAGGCGGCTGTGATGATATGGTTTTGGGAGCTTTCATGGCTGTGGAAGATGCTTGGCGTCGCTTTACTGGTTTCCGCGGTATGCGTCGCCGCGGCCGCGTTGATCGGCAAGGCGGCAAAAGTCCGCCCCGGCGGAAAGGCTTTCCTGCTCGTTGGGATCTTGGCCTTTGTGATCTCTATTCTGGTGATCTTCTTTCTTGCACAGACGCCGGCGCTGCTCTGAGTTACCGCTCCGGCCCTCTGTTTCGCTCAGGCGCTCGCTTTGGCTTGTCGATCCTGCCGCTCCATACCTCGTCAATGGTCCTGCTCCACGCAGCCTGTAATGACTCCACCGGCAGGCCGTTGGCTTCAAAGCCTCGCTGGATCACGCGGTAATAATACGGGGACGGCAGTGCAGGCTGGCGGCAATACGGCTCCGCCATGATATAGACCATGACTGGGAGCTCAGCGCCAGCCGCGTCTTTAACAGTCACGGTTTCTTTCGTGTAATGGCGGGGATACCCCTCATACCGATCCAGAGACTGTTCACAGTTTGGCGTGATCTTCCACACCAGTCCGTGGACAGTACTGCCTTTTTTCGGTGCAACGGTAGCGAAGCCGCTGCCGCGGAAGCGCAGTTCGTAGTTTTCAAGCCTGACCGGTCCCACGATCTCGGCGTCCGGACAGCGCTGCGCCATCTGCTCCAGATCAAGGTTGCTGCCGTAGGCAAAATACAGGTTTTCCTCCACGTCACACCTCCAGCAGCTTCAGAGCGCCAAAGCGGTCCAGATGACGGAGCAGGGCTGCCGCCTGTGTCTCCGCATCGCCATCCGGCAGCGGACAGTCCATTCCCGTGGTGCGGATGACATTGTTCTGTACAAACCAGATGTAGGTCTCCACATCCGGGAACTCTGTGGGATCAAAGCTGAGATCCCGAAGCTGTTCCATGATCCCGGCTGCGGTCCCTTCGTACACGGTATCTTCAATTTGAATCTTCAAAGGCTTCACCTCTCCATTTCTCTGGATTTTTTCTTCTTTTTGTTGACTGCATAGCTGTCCTTATCGAAACGCCACGCCCGATCACCGTCCAGATTTGCCAACAGGTGGTCACGGGTATGCTTGAATTCCTCGCCGTTGAGTCCCAGCCGCACCAACCAGACCCGGAAGGTGAACAGTTCATTGTCACTGTGGGTCTTGCGCATGACCGTGCTGCGCTGGGCGATAGCCTGGGCGGAGATGGCAAGGCACAGATTCACATAGGCGGCAACTTTTCCCGCATGGAGTGTGGAATTGAAACAGCGCCATTCCACCGTCCCCCGGTAAAAGACCGAATGCAGATTCAGCGCGTAATAGCGGGTCCAGTTATAATGGTCTGCGCTGCCGTTATCTCCCTCATACCAGATATTCTCCAGCTGCGTCAGATCCCTTGTCTCATCCGACGAGAGCCTGCGTGCCTGCTTCAGCATGGGTTCCCGCACCTTCTGACACCAGCGGGACGCCCGGCTTTCATTGACCTGCAGCGCTTTGAACAGGATATCCTCCTTGGAGTACATGATGCCGATGAGGTTTTTCAGACTCTGCCGGTTATGATTGGCTGCGTCCACATGGACATGGATGCCGCAGGAGCTGTTGGCCTTGGCTCCTGCGTGGCGTACCTGCCGGACACATTCCTGCAGCTTGGGCAGTTCCGCATAGGTAAGCTTTGGCGTTACCATCTCCACGCGGTATCTGTAGTCACCCGTTGCACGATAGCCGCTGCCGATCTTCTGCTCCCCGTGGATGCTGGAGTCACTCATGACCGTCCACTCTTTGCCGTCCCGATCCGTCACACACCATTTATCGTAAGCGCCGCCCACATAGCGGGCGTCCGTTGCAAAATACGCGGCCAGCGCTGTTGCCGCCTGCTCACGGGTGATGCCGGTCATTTCAACTTCCACGCCGAAGCACTGGTCCTTCAGCCCGATCATGCGGCAGCACCGGCTTTCAGTTCCGCATCCACCTCCCGGATACGGCGCCCGATGGCTTCAATGACATTGGCGGTGACGCTGTTGCCTGCCTGCTTATACGCCTGTGCATCAGACTGGATGGCGAGGATGCGGTCGATCTGCCACTCATCGAAGCCATGCAGCCGCAGACACTCCCGCGGCATCAGACGCCGGATGCGTCCGCCACGTTCCACGATGCCCTGGATGCAGCTCGTCTCCAATGTATGGGCGATATCCTGTTCCACACGACCACGGCGGGTATTGCTCCCGGAAAAGCCGAGATCGACGCTGTCACCGGGATTCGCCTCTTTATAGCCTTTTTTCGTGGCTTCCTTGATGAGCAGAACGCCGGAACGTTCTGCTCTATGATTGGACAGCGTTGTCTGTCCATAACGGGCAGTGAGGCAGCGGGCAGCCTCCGTTTGTCTCGCCTCCCCGGCACATAGATCCACAAAGGGTCTGTCCTGCGGAATGATATACAATCCTGTTTTGCCGCCCACACCTCCAGCGCCCGCAGTCTGCGTGCAGGCTATTCCGTCTGCGTCGTAGACACGGGAGCCTTGCGAGCCTCCGAGGACTTGTATAAGAGCTTTTCCACCTGTGCCGAAGACAGGAAATATTTTTCCGGCGCATCGGGGATCAAGATAGCAGATAAGGAACAGCCGCCTTCTGGATTGCGGGACTCCAAAATGTTTGCTGTTAAGCACCATCCATTCCACGCGGTACCCCAGGTCATTAAGCGTGGCGAGGATGACAGAAAACGTCCGGCCTTTGTCATGCGACAGCAGTCCCGGAACGTTTTCGAGCAGAAGATACGAAGGTCGTTTGGATTGAGCCAATCGGGCAATTTCAAAGAAGAGAGTGCCGCGGGTGTCGTCAAAGCCCTTTCTTCTGCCAGCGATTGAAAATGTCTGACAAGGGAATCCTCCGCACAGAAGGTCAAAGTCCGGCAGGTCTGCGGGGTCGATTTTTGTGGCATCGTGATAATATCGTTCCTCCTTTCCCGGCTCATAAATGGCCTCATAGCTGGCATTGGCGTATTTGTCGATCTCGCAGTGTCCTACACACCGGAAACCGCCCGCGCGGGTCAATCCCGTGCGGAAGCCGCCGATGCCGGCGAACATATCAAAATATCGGATCAGGTCATCTCATCTCCTTCCTGCAGGGCAAGCAAAAAGCCGAGGACGCTTTCATCTACATCCCCGGCGCCGCCGCTATCCTGCGCTTCTTCTTTGGTGAGCTGCACTCCCCGCAGTTCCTGCCGAATGGTCTGGCGAACGGCGTCCAGCAGTTCCTGCTGCCCTTTATACTCACAGACCATGCGGCAGACCGCGGCGGTACGCTGTCCTGCGGGGATCTCCGTCAGCTTCTTCCACGCCCTGCGCTGGATGGGCGAGGACATGGAAAAGGACAGATTGATCCGCTTTTTGTTACTGCTCATCGTTCTTGGAAAGACGTTCCGTCAGCCGCTCATAGCCTTTGGCGTTGAGGGATACATCGTCAAGGATGACTGGGCGGCAAAGACCGTCCGCGGCGGATACAGTCCGCTTCAGAAGCGCTGCGCCGCCGCCCAGAAAAACAGCAGGCATGGCACGGGTATCCAGTCCGCTCTCCGTAATGGCGGAGAGCAGACGATGGACATAGGCGTCTGCCTGCCGGTCAATAATTTTTCTGGCATCATCGTTGATATGGACAGCATCGCCGCGCAGCACGCTTTCCATCTGTGCTGCCGTCATAGACAGGCCCAGCGTGCGGCGGATCTGCTCACCGATCTCATCCAGACAGCGGATCATGCCAAGTTCCAGACTGCGGCAGGTCGATGCATTGGGAATACGGTTGTCCATGCGCATCAGATCCACGGTCCAGCCACCGATATCCGCCACGATCACAGAAGGCTCATCCAGCAGGATGCTCTGGGTCAAAACTGCGGCATAGCCCTGCGGGAACAGGGACACCTTGCGGATGGCGATGGAGTATTCCTGTCCCTCATAGCGGAAATTTACCGTTTTCCCATCCCGGAGCAGATAGTCCCGGAATGCATTTTTCTCCCGTCCAAAGCTGGTAAGGGGCAGTCCGGCCGCCAGATGGATCTCTGTCGCAGGCTCCGCATGACGGAAGGAAAGCTCCTTTGCAATGGCCGCCAGCGTGAGGAGGTAGTAGTCCTCTGTCTGCGTTTTGTTCTTCTGAAGCGCCTGACGCCCGCTGCCCACCACATAGAATTTTCCGCCGTATTCCAGCACGTCCTTCAGCGTATATGGCTCGTGCTCATACGCCACCAGGCCGGAGGGGAACGAGAAATGGGCCGTTTTCATAGCGGCATAGCCGTGGTCGACACCAACAATCATGGACTCGCTCATCTTGCTTCACCTCCACGGCTGCGTTTCTTCTTATTTGATGTCTGGCGCCGGTCATAGTCCTTTCCGGCATGGATCAGATCCCGGATCTCCTTCAGCTGCAGATTCCAGCGCGTTTGACCGTCCCACTCCGGATGCTTCGCACAGAGCCGGGGCAGATATTTCTTCAGATCCGCACCCTCTCTGGGAAACTCGATGCCGTCCTTATAGACGATATCTTGTTCCAGCTTCATCAAAAGCGCTTCATATGCGCTCCAATCTGTCTGATCATAGGCGCTTTTCCCGGTGAGCTGCTCGTAGGCATAGTCCCCGACATAGCTCAACTGCTCAAAGCAGCAATCGCCGTAGGGAACGACATCCGCAAGGCTGTCCGGGTCTGCCAGCGCGGCAAAATAGACCTCGCGCCCCTGTGCGATGAGCCAGGCGCGAAAATCGATAAACCCATCATCGCTGCAGCCGTATTCCTTCATGATCCCTGCCGCGTCCCACAAGCCGAACTTGTCCGCGAGATCTTCATAGGCGTGGATAATGTCGTGAAAATTCTGTGCCTGCGTGGGGCCCATAGAAACCAGCCGGTCTTTCAGATTGGCCAGCATGGCGTCCATATCCTGCCCGCAGGCGTTTTTTGCCTCATGGATCAGGTCCCAGAAGGATTCTTTGTTGATCTCTGTGATCGGTCCCTTCACATTCTGTCTCTCCTTCCCAATACGCTTTTTGATGTGCGCTGCCGCACCCGCGCAGATCTTCTGATAAAACGCGCGATACTCCGGTGAGGTCTTATCCACTTCACCGAGAATAGCCCGCTCATAGGGCGTGCCGGGGACGATTTCCCAGGTAACGACCCCAAAGTATGCCGCTTCCAGATACCGCAGCAGCGTGTGACCGTCTGCCATCTCAAACATTCCATGGTTATCCTCATAGGGAAATTCCTCATAGACCTTGAGCCCGGTGACTTCTTCCGCGGCGGCATACAGCGAGAAACCGTCTGCGTCCAGCGTCGGCGCAAGCTGCGCGTACTGTTCCTCCGGGGACAGCATTTCCTCATGCCGCTCCATCTGACCGCTCCTTTCTTACCCAGCCCATAAAACGCTCTAAAAAGTGAACGCGACCATGCACCTTCCCGGCAGACACATCCAGCCCATTCATCTGCGCCTGAATGCGGCGCTGGATGGCTTTCAACTTCTGCGGGTCATTGCAGCAGTCTACGATGACATACTCGCCGCCGCTGGTGGAGAGGATTTCCCGCTTGCCGTTCTCGTCCCGGATGCCGGACAGGAGACGCTGTCCCAGCCGTTTCCGGTAGGCGTCCTGGAGCGCGTCCATATCTCCGCAGACATCATGCTTTTTCAAGATCTCCGCGATCTCACAGGAAGTGATCTTCGTCTCGGCAGACAGCTTTTGCAAAATCTCCGCCTGCGCGTCAGGCGGGATTCCCGTCCGGCTGGGCATCGTTTTCTTCGCTTTCTGCATCGGCACACCTCCAATCCGCGGGCAGGATCTTCTGCTCGATGATATCCGCAATCGTCCGGAACACCTCCGCCAGATCGCGGGATTCCTTCACGGTATCCCGCATTTCCTCCGGGGTCATCCGCGTCCCGTCCGTCCAGCAGCGGACATTTTCCTCGGACGGTGTCAGCAGGACGGCTTTTTCATACGCTTTGCAGAAAAGTGCCGCGATCTTTCCTTTTCGGTCGATCTCGGCATCCTGCTTTTTCAGTTCTTTTTTCGCTTTTTCGTATTCCAGCGCTTCGGCGGCCGCCTGCTCCCGCTGCTCTTCCGGAAGGTTCTGAAGCTGCCGGGTCAGGTCATAACCCTTGTTGATGGACAGTTCCTTCTTATCCAGAGCCTCCTTGGTGACCTCCGGGGCGTTCTCATCGATCTGCATGACCTTGCCCATGGTGCGCTCACCCAGGCCGACTGCTTCTGCCAGCTCCTTGCGGGTGTCCACAGTATCGGAACTTTCCGGCAATGTTGCCGAAAGGTCTGTGCGTGTCCCTTGGTTTGCCCTGGCTTTTGCCTCGATCTCCGGCTTCAGCTTCAGCGCGATCTTACCCAGCTCCCACTTTTCCAGATTTCTGCGATTTTTCTGCGTGTCCAGCGCCCACTGCTTGGCTTCCAGCAGATCCTCAAAGGAAAATACCGCCATCGTATAGGGCAGGCCATGCTTTTCACACAGCGACTGACGGTTATGCCCGTCCACGATCACCATGTCCTCATTGACGATGATGGGGGAGTAACAGCCGTTTCGCAGCAGATCCTCTTCCAGAGCGGCAGACTGCTCCGCGCTCAAAGGCGGGAGCAGTTCGGCCATCTCCGGCAGGATCACAGGACTGCGCTCTGCGCTGGTGTATGTGATCCCGGTGTTTTTCATCAGGCGGCGTCCTCACTGGCGGACATATCCTCCACCGCCTGTGCCGCGTCCTCCGCCTTGCGGGGAGACAGGAATTCCACATCGCTGGCTTTGATGAGGAAACCGGGCTGGCGCTGGGGATCGTCCGCGAAGGTGATGGTCTCGAAATCGCCGGTGGCTACCAGCTTACAGCCCTTCCACGCAAACGCCGCGCAGCGCTCGGCCAGAGGGCCGCGCACCTTGATGGAGATAAAATCGGTGAGCTTGTTGCCGTCCTTATCCTTATAGCGGCGGTCCGAAGCGATACGCAGGATGGCATAGGGTTTGCCGGTGGCCTCATTCATTTTCAGTTCCACATCGTGGGTCAGATTGCCAATGGCAGTGATTTTCAGCATGGTTCATTTCTCCTTTTTAATTATGATGTTTGATGTTAGAAAAGCCACCCTCCCGGCATCGGGAGGGTGGCAGGGTGTTTACTTGCCCCAGCTTTCGCTGTCACCCAGAATGGCGGTATGGGCGTTGGCGGCTTCCATGACTGCGTAATACGCCCAATGCTTGCGGCTCACATCCGGGAAGGTGTTGAGCTTGCGGAGATTGTCCGCGATGTAGTCCTCATCCGCTTCGCGGCCCAGCAGGCGGTTGACGATGGTGACGACCTCGGCGCGGTTGATCTCGCGGTCTGCGTGGAACGAGCCGTCCCCGTAGCCGTTAATCCAGCCGTGGAGCGCGGCGTACTTGATGTATTCTGCCGCCCAATAGCCGGAAGAAACATCATTGAAGCCGCTGAACTGCTCCATGATCTCAGCGTCGCCGTCGCCGTACACATCAAAGAAACGGACAGCCATCGTGGTAAACTCAGCACGGGTAATGGCATCGTTGGGGGCAAAGATGGTCTTGCTCTTACCATAGGTAATGCCGTTGTTGCACAGATACTTCACATAGCCGCTATACCAGGCGTGGGCAGGAATGTCCGCAAATTTGGTATTTGCCGCCGTGGAAATGGTGTCACCGTTCTTCTCCGCCAGCAGGCGGGCGAAGATCGCGGCGGCTTCACTGCGGGTCATGCTGCGGCTGGGGCCAAAGGTGCCGTCCGTGTAGCCGACGATGTAAACGCCGTGGCGCTCGGTCTGCTCCACTTCGGGGACGGTCAGCTCACCGTTTTTGTCGGTCTTGCCTACGGCAGACTGACCCAGATCACCCTTGACCGTGACATTTTTCCCCTGCTGGGGAGCCTTCTTGTGGTCGGTCACGATGACCGTCACCTGATGCTTGGCGTCCAGATCTGTGCCGTCCGGCAGCTTCACCGTGATATTGCCGGTCTTGCCGATGGACACTGCACTGCCGGAGATGGGGCGCTTCGTGTCCGTGCGGATGACCTTGACGGTCAGCGTCCAGCGGTCGCCGTCCGCGTCCTCATAGCCAGTAGTGACCTTGCCGTCCTCGTTGGTCTTACCGCTGCTGGTGGGGACGGTGATCTGACCTGCCTTGTCGGTCTTGCCGGAGGCGTAGTTGTCATTCTTATCCGTGACAGCGATGCTCATGTCCGGCACAGCGGACTTGTCCTTGACAAGCTGCACGGTCACGGTCGTCTGGTCGGCGTAGTCCAGCAGGCGGCTGTTCGGCAGGCGGATGGAGATGCTGTTATCCTTGTGGAGCGCAACTGCGGCGTTTGCCACAGGATTTTTGGTGTCGGTATCGGTGACGGTCACAAGATAACCGCCTACAACGGCTTCACCCTTGCTGTCCGTGGTGCCGCTGTTGTAGATTTTCTCGATCTCTGCCGTTTCCAGCTTCTCGCCGCAGTTCTCGCACTCCTTGTGCTTGCTGCCCGCAGCGTCGGTGGTAGGCTCCTTGTCGATGATCCAGTCGCCGGGTTTATGACCGGCAGACTCGGTATAGTCGGTCTTGGTAGTGTCGCCACAGCGGGTGCAGGTGTTGGTGGTGTATCCCATCTCCGTGCAGGTGGGGGCAGTCACTTCGGACTTGTAATCGTGTCCCAGCGCATTTTTCAGCACCGCGCCGCAGCGGGTGCAGAGCTGGGGTTCCGTGCAGGTAGCAGGAGCGCCGGGGATGTGTCCATCCGCAGGGTCGGCATCCAGACGGTGGTAGCCACAGCGGGTGCAGCGGTATTCCATGACCCCCTCGCCGGTGCAGGTGGCGTTGGTAACAAGGGTTCCCTTATCCCAGCTATGACCAAGCGCGTCGGTGTAGTCTGTGACGAAGCTGCTGCCGCAGCCGTCACAGCGGTGGATGGTCTTGCCGCCGTTTTCGCAGGTAGCGGCGATGACATGGGATTCGTAATTGTGAGGCAGCGCCGCCGTGATGTCCTCAATGTGACGATCCCCACAGGCGGAGCACTCGCGGACGGTATAACCGGGGCTGGTACAGGTGGCAGCCACGGTGTAGACCTCATAGCTGTGTTCGCCCTTGGGCGTGGCGGTCTGCTTCATCTGTCCGCAGCGGGAGCACAGTTCCAGCAGCTTGCCATCCGTTTCGCAGGTGGCGTCGCGGATGACGATGCTCTGCCATGCGTGACCGAGGGAGTCCACATAGTCGCGCTTTTCGATCTTGCCGCACTCCGTGCAGAGGTAGCGGTCATAGCCGAGGCTGGTGCAGCCGGCCTTGGTGCTGTCCAGCAGAATATACTTGTGGTTTTCACCACAGCCCTTGTCGGCACAGCAATTTCCGTTGCAATTCTTGTTCTGGCAGCCACAGTTGGGGTTAGAACAGCCGCAGTCGCAGTTGCCGTTTTCATCCGTCGTATCATCACGGAGCCAGACATAGGCCACACCGTTTTCCGTCATATCCACACCGTCACAGGTGTAGGTGATCTCGTAATAGACAGTGTACTGACCCTCGTCCGTATAGTTGGGCGCGGAGGTCATGGTGCAGCTATCCGCGCTGTTGCCGTAACGGATAGAGGTGCGGACACCGGCTTCAGACAAGTCCGTAACGCTGATGGTATGGGGCTGTCCGTCTACCACGCCGTAGTAGCTGGCAACAACGGCCTTGGCAGCCGTATAGTCATAGCGGGTATAGTCGCACAGACTGCATTTCTCTACCGTAGCAAAGCGGCCGTTTGCCGGCTGGGGCAGAACTTCCGTCACCATGCTGTGGCGCTCCAGCTTGCGACTGACCGTATGATTGGTACCGTAGCAGAATGCGCAGTAGGTGCCGCCCTTGGTGGTGACAGTGTGATAGGTATCGTCCGTGTACTCGTAGGAAACGGTTTCGTCCAGTTCCTGCGTAAATGCGGCGGCACAGTCATACAGCCAGTAGACATTTTTCAGATAGCCGTACTCGCTTTTGCTCATATTTGTGTTGATGCCGCCGCAGGTTTCACAGACGGCTTTGGTGTAGTGATATCCGGTATAGGTAGCGTCCTTGCCGGGGATGCCGTCCATGGTATCACCCTTACCGACACCATCTACCATCGTGCCGTCCGAATATTTCACATTGCGGCTAAGTGCCGGCTGGCCATTGCGGGTATATTCGGGAACGCGGAACACCTCAAAAGATGTGGCTTTGCCGCACTCACCGCACTTGAAGGTCTCGCGGGTCACAACACTGTTGGCGTCCAGCTCATTGGTACGGCCGGATGCCTGCATCCAGTGCTCGGCGGGGTCGTGGTAACTGTTCTGCTGGGCGGCAAAAGCGGTGGGGATCATGCCCACGCACATGACCAGCGTCAGCAGCAGTGCCAGCGCCCTGCGGGAATAATGGTTCTTTTTCAGATTCATAGGTCCTCCTTATATTTTTTGTTTTTTATCCGCGTTGAAAACAATGTTCTTTTGACTATCGCCCCCTTTCCCGGCTGCAAAGCCGTTTTTGCAGATACTCGTTCCAATCCTTGCCGCAGCGCGGTTTCTCCACGGTAACGGCATACCCCTGTAACTGATACTTTTCCTGTAATTGCTGGGCGGCTTTCTGCCCAGGCTCGTCCGCGTCCAGACACAGCGCAATACGGCGGATCTCCGGATGCGCCTGCAAATAGGTCTGCAGTGCGCCGTCATAGAGTCCGCACAGAGCAAGGGCGTTGGTTGTGTCTCTGTGGAGCGTGAGGTAACTCATCAGGTCAATGGGCGCCTCAAAGACAAGCACCAGATCTGAGCGCGGATCGTGCGGGAGGGAGAAGCCTGTGTTTTTGTCGCTGCCGGTTGCGTCTCCCTTGAAGCCGGGGCTGTCCAGATCATAGGTACCACGCAGCCCCGCGTACTTTGCCTGTCCGGATTCATCCCTGCCGACGAAGACGCAGTTATGATGTACCGCATCCTCATACAGCAGGCCGCTGTTCATAAACTGCCGGATCACCTGTGCGGCGATGCCGCGCTTACGGAGATAGGCGAAAACCCTTCTGTCATCCGCGTTGCGGAGCGGCAGGGAAAACTCCTGTTTCGGGCTGATCGGCTTTGGCTGCGGAATGGGCGCGTCTCTGGCTTTCCCATGGAAGGTCAGAAGGTACTCCACCGCTTCCGGAAAGGATTTTCCGCAAAACTGCTGGAGGAAGGTAATGGCATCCCCGCCGGTATTCTGGGAATACCGGAACCAGGTACGCCGATCCTTGATCCGCAGGCTGTCCATCTCCGTGGTAGTATGGAAGCGTCCCACGCGCTTCACCTGATAGCCGAGGTGGGAGAGCAGATCCGGCAGGTCCGTTTCTCTGGCGATCTGCATTTCTGTGTCTGTGAAGCGATTTCTGATCTCGCTTGCCATAATGTGTGCCTCCTTTCTGATGAAACGCAAAACGCCACCCAGGGCATCCGATATATTCGGATGCCCTGGGTGGCGTTTCCCTAAATCGTGTTCTTTTGTTTGGGCTTTAACGCGGGCCTAAACGGCGTTATCTTCATGGGGGGTGTCCGTGCCCGCTGGAGCGGTCACGTCGGCCACACGGGGCGCGACAGAGGCCTCAGTGGGGGCGTTCTGCTCTGCGGTGTTCTCAGCGTCCGCTTCGTCCAGCGCCTGCGTGATCAGGTTCAGCACGAAGTCTCGCTGGGTGAGCTTTTTGCCGGTTCGGAGCGTCTCGCGCTCCAGATGACGCTTGATGCGCTGGAAGAGTTCTTCGGGGATTTGGAATGCCATCGTTCTGCCTTTTTCAGTCATAGTGATGCCGCCTTTCTGATTTTCCATCATGTTGTAATAGTCTTGGATGAGGTTGGCGATGTACTCGCTGGTGGTCTGGCCCAGCCGTTCCCGTTCTTCGCTGACCCGCTCATGCAGGTCGATGGGGATCTGAGCACACAAGTTTTTAGTGGTTGCCATTCTCGGATACCTCCTCGTTTTTTGTAACGCAAGCATACCCGAAAGGTCCAGTAAAAGCTATTACCAACACCACCAAGGAATGATAGACAAACGAAGCGAAAGCAACATAAGCACCTATGAGTCGAAAAAGGCCGCCGTCCGCTCCCACATAGGGAGCCGAACGGCGGCCTGCCTTCTTATTCTTTATTCTTTTTTAAGCCTCAGTGTTCGAACCACACCAGACCACAAATCTGGCAGGGCGCATCTTCAAAATGTCGCCTCTCGCTGGGCAAAACTGAGATTTTGAAAAATCGAGTTTTTGCAACTTTTTCATTCTAAAAGTGGCGCATTATATGCGAAAACGCCGCACTTTCGTGCGGCGTTTTCTGTGCTGCATCTTTCATCAACACATTTTGGAGCTGCTGGGCAGATTCGAACTGCCGACCTCATCCTTACCAAGCGTCGTAGAGCCTTCCAGCCCTTGCAGTATAAGGCTTTCCGGCGGTTTTTTGTCCAAAAAGGATGAGGTCACAGCCTGCTTGTTCCATTGTTTCCGTCCGCTCATTTCCCCGTGTGGGTCACGGTGTGGGTCAAAGCGCTTTCAAGACGCGAACGAGGGGCGCACCTCCGACAGCGGTAAGCCGAGCCGCTGTGCCCTGTCCCGCTCATAGGTGACGCGAGTCACCTCTTCAATAAAGCTTTTCTCCTTCGGTGTGGCGCTTGCCCAACGCACGCTGTATTTGCGACACAGTTGAAAGAATATCTCATAAAAACGTTCTTCCTCTGCATCTTTGCGGCAATACCACGCCGCATCAGACGCCGGTCTGATTTTATTCATATCCATGCAAAGCACCTCCTCACAGAAAATCAATCCAGATAGGTGAAGAAAATTCGTTTGGCAGCTTCGTCCGCGATCAAATACCTTGGCGCGGAAGATTGAAAGGTTGGAAGTAAAACGGCCCCAAAGTCTTCCTCATAATGCTTCGCCAAGCTCGTCGTCTTCGCTTCAAGCACCACATCGCCGGTCAAACCGCTGTCAATGGACAGCTTGATGCCATAGGCGATCAGCAGCCTCCCTATCCCTCTGTACTTCGGGATTCCTCCGTCGAGCGTTGGATTTGACTCGGGCTGTGCCTCCATATACACAATGTGTACGACCAGCGCAGTCGGAAGGACCTCATATGCTGCCAGAGCAATCAGCTCATCTCCAACTCTGGCCGCGTATTTTTCATAGCCTTCATTAGCTAAGTATTCGCTGGCCCAGGAGGTCTGCCACAACGGTTCTCGGTCTGTCAATGCGGCATCCTGCGGCGTCATCGGCTCAATAGCCACCGGCACTTGTCGATTCATTGCATCGTAAACAAACGGTCGAAACTGCACAGCCCTCACCTCATAAACAGTATACCACGGTTTTTGTGAAAAATGAAGTGGGAAATTAAAGCTATCGCAGTCACGTTTTTTGTTCTAAAAATGCACCGCTGTAATCAAAGAGTACGACTACCGCCCTATCCTCTCCATACAACAAATCAGTAGACTGTAAAAATCATCTTAAATGGATTTTACATTTCAGGTGCCATTATTTGGACAAGGTATCATTTCGTTTGCCTGACTATCTAATTTCAACCCTTGCTGCTTGTACCTTTGGGCGAAAAAGATTATACTATAATTGATTTGTAAAATTCAAAGATAATAGTGGAGAACCATCATAATGAGTAAAATATTATTAGTAGAGGATAATCCGGATGCAGTAAAAAGGATAATCCGATATATCAATAAAATATTCGCTGAATTGGACGTGGTTTCTTTTCCCGAAGCAGGCGATGCCCTGCAATACGCAAAAGCGAACGATATTTCCTTGTTTATCCTCGATATTCAGTTAGAGGACTATAAAGGAACAAATTTAGCAAAGCAGCTCCGCGAATTGCCGGAATATAAATATACGCCGATCATTTTTGAAACGGCATTGGCAGGAGAAGAACTTTCAGCTTATCGAGATGTGAAGTGTTACAGTTTTCTTGTAAAGCCATTTGGCGAAGAAGAATTTGTAACGGCATTTCGTGACGCGTTGGGATTGTCTAAACAGATGAGCCAACAAGCAAAAACCATTCAGATTGAGCAAAAGCAATTTATCTTAGAATATGTTACACAGGATATTGCCTATATCGAAGCCTTTGGAAAAAAACTTGTGATCCATACCAGTAGCCGTCTGTCCGGCATCAAAGAAGATACGATTTCCGGGTACACTTTGTCTGGTTTATTGGCGTTGCTTGATGATCCAGCATTTGTTCAGTGCCATAAGAGTTATGCCGTGAACAAATCCCATATCGAGAAAATTGACAAATCTGGGCGGAAGATTTGTCTGAAAGGATTTACAGATACAATCCCCGTCGGAAATAAATATCAGGCCGAATTGTGGGGGTAAGCATGGACTTTCTAATGAATCTGATACAGTTGGGATTGGATGCGGGAATACTGGCTCTCTGCTGTGAAGTCGTTTTCCGGCAAAAAGCAGAAATAAAGGCAAAGGATTTTTTCGTTTTTCCTATTCTTCTTGTACTTTGTGTTGTGCCGAGAGTGGATTTCTCTATTGGCGCAAATATGACGGCATCTTTCCGCAGTGAAGGTTTTGAAATACTACCAGCAGACAATATTGTTGGATTGCTGTTTTTGATTTTTGCAGTATTGTTGTTGAGCAGTATTTTCTTCGGCTCCAAATCCAGCGGCACGGTTTTCTGCGGCACAATGGCGGCTTTCTCCGTTTTTCTGTTCGTCAAATGTCTGTGCGTGGTTCTTTTTGCTGTCTGCGGAGCTACGGATATTTTACTCCTGTTGGGTAGCCGTGCAGCGGCATTGTGCCTTATAGTTGTACTGGAGTTCACGCCGCTTTTCGGCTTAATCCATCAGCTCGTCCAAAGAAGCGATTTTACAATTTTGATCGTATCCACCAATATCGCTGTGCTTCTCATGACAGTGCTTTCGATTCTCTCTTTTGATGTGGATAGGCTTCTTGCCAACCTATGGATAATTAATATACTGATCCTTGCGGTACTGCTGCTGGACAGTATATTGCTGTTCCTACATCAGCGTCGAATTCAGGAGCAAAAGCGAATCCACATGATTGAGCAGTATGTGCCCATTGTAGAAGAATTGATCTCACAGGTTAGGGCAAGGCAGCATGAATTTAATAACCGGATGATGGCGATTGAAGCCGCCGTTACCTCTGCTGATACTATAGAAGAAGCCCGGAAAGAAGTGACGGCTCTCACGGGAAGTATTGGAATCAGTCTTAATGACAGGGAACTGCTCTCATGTGACAGCAAAATGATTGCCGGGATGCTGTTTGGAAAAATAAAGCAGGCAGAAGCGGCAAATCATCACATAGAATTATCTTTACATGGTCTTTTCAAGAAAACTGTCACCCCGGAAACAGAATGGATTGAGGTCATTGGGATTTTATTGGATAATGCAATCGAGGCTTCACCGAAAGGAAGTACAATTTTTTTATTCAGCAAGAAACAGGGGGATTTTCTGGAGTTGACAGTTTCCAATCCGGCTCCGCCACTGTCAAATACTGAATTTATGGCCTTGTTTGGAAAAGGCGTAACAACAAAGACGAATCGTGACGGCCACGGCTTTGGTCTGTATAACATCCTACGCATGACGGAACGGTATCATGGAAAAATCCTGACCCGCAACGAATCCATTTTAAATGAAAATTATGTTGTCTTTGGCGTACTCATGCCATAAAAAGGGGTATGAACGAGGGTTTTAAGGGAACGAAATTTATCTTGTTCCCTTAAAACCCTCTCTTGTTTCCAACCTATTGAAGCGCTTGAAAGCCTTCGATATACTGGAAAAAACAAAGAAAGGGATGAATGAAATATGATAGGCCTTGTGAGAAATGAGTGGAAAAAAGTTTTTCTGCCGGTGCTATTGACAACGGTTCTTCTGGCAATCGCCATGGGTGTGTTGTCCTGCACAATTTACCAAAACTATGTACTGCACTACGATTTAGAGGCATGGGAAGTTGGAACAGAACTGTTTTCTCTGCTTTATCCGCTGTTTGTTGTGGTGCCGCTATGCTGGAATTTGTATTACGAGCGCAAAAACAACTTCCTGCTCTATATCATGCCGCGAGTGAAAATTAAGAAGTACCTGACTGCCAAATGGATTGCATATGCGCTGGGAACCCTTTGTATTATTGTGATTCCTTATATACTATCGGCGGTGTTTGCCCTCTATGTGAAACCGCCAGTGGTTCCTTTTGTTGAAAATCCGTTTAGTCATATATTTGAAAACGCATTTATAAAGACCCCGCTGTTATATGCAGTTGCCCTGTCCCTTTGGAGAGGCATAGTCAGCCTTTTTGTAATGACCTTCGGATTTGTCCTCGCTTTATACTGCAAGAACATTTTTGTAATCCTTACCGGGCCGTTTATGTATTCCATTTTAGAAAATTTTGTCCTGGCTATTCTCTGCCTGGAGAGACTGCGGCTGGTCGTAGCTTTTGATCCCACAACAGTCAATCCAGAGGTCGTGTCAATCTTCTCTTTCTTCTTTGGCCCAATCGTTTTAAGCATTGTGATTGGCCTGACAGCGTTTCTCCTTTCTAAGAAAAATGCTATCGTAACCATTTAGGAGTCCGTTATGATTGCGCTTATCAGAAAGAATCTCCGTTTGTGGGGATATGGAAAGTCGCTTGCCCTATTTACCGGATGTATACTTTTTTCCATCAGCGGGAGGTTAAACGGAGGTATTGCATACGAGCGACACATCTTGTCGGCGGTATCAGACCATTACTATCTGACCTATTTTGTGCTGCCGATTGTACTGTTAAGCTGCTTTTCCTTTATTGATGACGATGGAGAGCCAGTAATCTTACGGTTTCAAAGTTACCATTCTTATTTTCTGAAAAAATGGATTGGGGTCGGTTTGATTGCAGTCATTCTGACGGCTGTTCAAACTGGGGCAATTCTTCTGTCTGGTATAGGATTACCTTTAGGCAACGAATGGAACCTTGCTGCGGGTGCAACGGAAGCCGAGTTATTTTCCACTCTGGAACAGCTTTTTGCCAGTCCCTTGCAGGCGTTTGTCTGTTTTACCCTCTATCAGCTTATTGGAAGTTGGCTGATATTTGGAATCTGTATGTGGATTGGACATTTCACTGGGAGAAAGTGGACGATCCGAATTGTAATCGTTCTTTATGTCCTCTCGGCTGTGTGGATCAAGCTTCCGGCAATTCAAAATATTCCGCTGACGAGTTTTAATCATTTGCTGATTTTACACCACAATTTTGGAGAGCCGGCTCGTCCATGGAGTACAGGATTCACGCTGCTGCTATTCATGCTGACAATTATGTTTTCTGTACGGTTCGCATGGCGGGGGCATTTGCCCCAACTTCGCCTGAAATGTCACGGTATTGCCGCGTACTATTCCTATGAGCTGATGACGAAACGCAATATTCTGATTCTTCTGGCCGTTGTGGTTGGAATTACGCTTTATAAAGGGCTGGGATATGGCGCCGCAGAATCCGACGCAGAATGGATATATTCGCTGTTTGCGGGACACGGAACAGGATATTTTCAGGTGTTCCCATTTCTGGAAATGCTTATTACCAGCGGTGTACCGCTATACCTGCTGGCAGCTTTTGTGGAACATACGGTAAACGGACAATCTATTTTTATTTCTGTGCGTGCAAAAAGCCGTAGACATTTAGTGAAGGGGATCTTATCAGTCAGTACAAAATTTCTCATAATATATGCATTCTTTTGGCTTATGGCTGGCCTTATAGGGGCATCCCTATTCAGCACTGGATTAACAATCGTTTCTTTCAGGCTTATGCTCTATGCGGTTTTAATGAAGTGCCTTGATATATTGGTGCAATATCTGATTGTGCTCGGCATCTACATTGCCACAAGACAAGTTACAATCGGTTTCCTTGTGTTAGTGGCGGGAAATCTGCTCTGTATCCTTCCGGGGAATTGGGTAGCTTATTCGCCCTTTGGCCTTTCCAGCCTGACAAGAATTTCTGTTGTGGAACCGGGAATTGGAATTTCCGCTGTGTCCGCCTTTGGTATAGAGGCCGCTATTTTAACGCTGATGATTGCAGGAATCCTTATGTGGGGCTACAAGAAAATATTGAATTAGGAGGACAGAATATGAGTTCATATATTGAAGTAAGAAATGTATCAAAAAGTTTTAGCGGCAGGGCAATTCTTCAGAATATTTCCCTGTCTGTAGAACAGGGAACAACTGTTGGTTTGGTTGGCGCTAACGGCAGCGGAAAGTCGGTGCTGTTCAAGATTATATGCGGCTTTGAGAAGCCAGATCAGGGCAGCGTATATGTGCGTGGCAGGCAGATTGGCAAAAATGGTCGTGACTTCCCCGCAGACATGGGTGTATTTATCAATTCCCCTGGCTTTATCGGTATTTACAGTGGCTTTCAAAACCTGAAATTTCTTGCGGACATTCAAGGGAAAATTGGAGAGAAAGAAATTCGGCAGACCATGACCAAAGTGGGGCTTGACCCCGATAACAAAGCGAAAGTAGACAATTATTCTCTTGGCATGAAGCAGAAATTGGGGCTTGCACAGGCGATTATGGAGGGGCAGGATATTCTGATTTTGGATGAGCCTTTTAACGCATTGGACTACAAAACCTATGAGGATGTAAAGGCCATCATCCGTATGCTGAAAGCGGAAGGCAAGACCATTTTTCTGACTTCACACCATTATAAGGATATTGAGCAGTTATGCGATCAGGTGTATTCGCTTGAAGATTGTCAGCTTCTGCCGATTACAGAAGAAATCGCGGCGCGGTATCGAGAAATGGATTAGCCTGCAAAAGTATATTGAACATACCGGTTGCCGCCCTGGGCAGCGTGAAGTCCAAGCTGCTGAAAAGCTTGTCGTAAAACATGGCGGCGCTTTGGGATGTAAACAGCGTCACATCCTGAATGATTTCCTGTCGGTAGATAGCGGTCAGCCCCTTTCTGGTTGGTTTTCTCTCAAGTCAATTTTACCAAAAAGGGGCTCCGCTTTCTATATCAATGGAATGATTTTCGGTTGAAGCCATGTCTGGGAACCATTGCAATTACTACTCTTTTGGAGTTTTACTCATGGTTGCGTCTCTTGAAAGTAGAGGTAATCGTATGAAAAAGGCATTCTTTTTGGGGTCTCTGCTTGTAATAGGGATTTTTTCTGCATTGGCTGTGAGAGCGCCATGAACGGCCAACAGATAGCTCAACTCATAACGGCGCAGAAGCGGAAAGTGAAGATAGCTGAACCATTGATGGCATTGAGTGGGAACTAAAAAGCGGAGTATTAACGATAAGAGGCGAAGGCGCTTTAAGGGAAACACCTTGGAGTGAAAACGTTGATTGCATCCAAAAAGTCATTATAGCCGCCGTTGGAGATTCTAATAGTCTCTTTACTCGATACCACAAGCTGCCGGGTATCCTATGCTTTGTGACTTCTGTGTGCAGATGCCCGAGATCATGGCATTCTATCACATGGTCGGCAACTTTAATGTCCTGTTGTGTTTTGCAGTTCCTGATGTGAAAACGCTGGACGCTCTTGTTAGCAGGGTCAGGACCTTCGGAGATTCAAGGACCTCAATCGAATTGCAGACCGTGTTTGAAAAAGTCGATCCGACCAATCGCACAGTAGTGAGTCTATATTCACTCTATTACAACTCAGCAGGGGCGCCGCGCACGGCGTCCCCTGCCTTTGCGCTGTCGGCCTTACCTTGACAAACCTCCGCATTCACTTTATATTGGTAACAGGCGAAAGCCAAATCTCGCGGCTTTCCGGTGAGGTCCACACCCCGGTGTGACCTCAGGCATTCATGGACCCCGTAGGGCATTATGACCACCCTGTACGCAGGAAGTTCCATGAAGGTCGACAGTTTTTGGCGCTGTACCGGCAGCGCGGGTGTGTACCCTTCCGTCGAAAGCGGAAAGGACACAAATGAACGACAACGTCGTTATCGTCTACAATGGTGAGCAAG
>ENA-ORCM01000198-ORCM01000198.1-human-gut-metagenome-genome-assembly--contig:-NODE-198-length-56801-cov-7.270802_pt1 | contig 56801 bp, 46 predicted proteins | sample MGYA00242906_ERZ507928 | MGnify/ENA primary metagenome ERZ507928 (study PRJEB26167, sample SAMN06115497) | human gut metagenome | host: Homo sapiens | place: China:Shanxi | collected 2015-05-07...
GGAGCTATTCCCGCGTTGCGCTAGCTGCGGAAACGCGGGGCCCGTTCAGGCTGTTGCGTTGAGATTGAAAATCAACCCTCTGGAAACCGAATCCCATTAGAAATGACGAGCTGCTTACGCAATTTTTGGGCTCACCGTACTATCATGATTCGAATTGAGTGTGAATGATGATAGGGAGCGCCTTTTTATGATTGAGCTGCTCAGGCGTTTTGGTGGTAAGTTTCGCCGATATATGGTGATTGGCCCTGCGTGCAAGCTGATCGAAGTGATCTTTGACCTGCTTACGCCGCTGGTGATTGCCCAGATGATCGATAAGGGTATTGGCGCACACGATGTCAACGCCGTTATCCACTACGGCATGGTACTTGGCGCCATGGCTGTGATCGGCATCTCGTTTACGCTCGTCTGCCAAAAGATGGCGGCGCTGACCTCGCAGGGCATGGGCACCGACATTCGCGGCGCGCTCTACGAGCACATCAACAAACTGAGCTATGCCGAACTCGACCGCTTTGGCACGCCGTCGCTTATCACCCGCATCACCAACGACGTCAACCAGGTGCAGCTTGCCGTGGCGTTGGGCGTGCGCATGCTCATCCGCTGGCCCTTCTTGGCGGTGGGCTCCATGTGCGCGGCCCTTGTCATCGACCTTAAGCTCGGCATGATCTTTTTGATTTGCACGCCCGCCATCGGCCTGGTGTTTTGGTTTGTCATGGCGCGCTGCATTCCGTACTACAAGCAGCTGCAGGCAAAGCTCGACCGCATCGCGCTCATTTGCCGCGAGGGGCTTTCGGGCGCTCGCGTGGTTCGCGCCTTCGTGCGCGAGGACCACGAGCGCGAGCGCTTTGCCCAGGCCGCCGATGACCAGGCCAATACTGCCATCGCGGTGGGTAAGCTCTCATCGATTCTCAACCCCGTCACGTTTCTTGTGATGAACCTGGGCGTGTGCGCCATCCTGTGGGTGGGCGGCATCCAGGTCAACGTGGGCGAGCTAACGCAGGGTCAGGTCATGGCGTTTGTGAACTACATGACGCAGACCCTGACCTCCATCGTGTATGTCGCCAACCTGGTCGTGGTCTTTACCAAGGCGAGCGCCAGCGCGTCGCGTATCAACGAGGTGCTCAATTGCGAGCCGAGCATCACCGACGGGGGCAACCAGCCGGTCGCGCTGCTCAAGCCGGGCAATGTCGCTCCAGTTCCTGCGCTGAGCTTGAGCCATGCGAGCTTCTCTTTTGGCGCGGGCGCTGCCAACGCCGTCAACGATGTGACCCTGGAGCTCCCGCTGGGCAAGACGCTCGGCATTATTGGCGGTACGGGCAGTGGTAAGTCCACGCTCGTCTCGCTCATCCCGCGCCTGTACGATGCGGGCACCGGCAGCGTGAGCGTGATGGGCGCCGACGTGCGCACCTGGCCGCTCGATCAGCTGCGCCACGTGGTCGCGACCGTTCCGCAGCGAGCGTCGCTGGTGAGCGGCACCATTCGCAGCAACCTAACCTGGCGCGACGAGGCGGCAACCGACGAGGAGCTCTGGGCGGCGCTCGACATGGCGCAGGCCAGCGAATTTGTGCGCAACAAGCCGCAGGGGCTCGATGCCCCGGTCGAGGCGGGCGGCAAGAACTTTAGCGGTGGCCAGCGCCAGCGCCTGACCATCGCACGTGCCCTGGTGGGCTCTCCACAGGTCCTAATCATGGATGACTCCGCCTCGGCGCTCGACTTTAAGACCGACGCGGCGCTTCGCCATGCCATCCGCGAGCGCAGCGTGCGCGGTGCCGCCGCGGGCGGGCTCCCACTGACCACGGTGATCGTGAGCCAGCGCGTCTCGACCGTGCGCGATGCCGACATGATCTGCGTGCTCGACCACGGTTCGGTCGCGGGCCTGGGCGCGCACGATGAGCTGTACGCGACCTGCCGGCTCTATCGCGAGATTTGCCAGTCGCAGCTTCGTCGTGAGGAGCTCGAGGGTCAGCGGGGGAGCGCGACGTCCACGTCCACCCCAGGCGCCGCGTGCGCCCTGGCATCCACTTGCGCAAAGGAGGGCTGCTAAATGAATCCGTACACTTCTTCCGGCTCGGTCGCCACGATGACCGCCAACGTGTCTGGCAACGATAACCTCAACGACCTGGGGGACGGCCCGCGCCAGCCCGGCGACCCCGAGCGCTATCCCGTGGGCGCGGTGACCCGCCGCCTGCTGGGCTATGTTCGCCCGCACCGCATTTCGTTTGCGGCGTCGTTTGTGAGCGCTGCCATCTCGGTGATCTTGCAGCTCTACACACCTATTCTCATCGGCGAGGGCATCGACCTGATCGTCGCCGCCGGGCAGGTGGACTTCGATGCGCTGCTGCCGCTTGTCACCAAGCTCGCGATTGTCGTCGTAGGTGCTGCGGCTTTCCAGTGGCTGCAGGGCTATTGCGTTAACCGCTTGTCCTACGAGACGGTGCGCGACATGCGCGTGGAGGCGAGCGACAAGCTCAGCCGCATGCCGCTCAGCTTTATCGACAGCCATGCCCACGGCGACCTCATGAGCCGCGTGGTCAACGACGTCGATCAGGTGGGCGACGGTCTGCTGCAGGGCTTCACGCAGCTCTTTACCGGCGTTATTACCATCGTGGGCACGCTCGCGTTTATGCTCTCCATCAAGCTGACCATGACGCTTGTGGTGGTGCTCGTCACGCCGCTTTCCATCTTTGCGGCCGGTGCCATCGCCAAACTTTCCAATAAGAGCTTTACGGCACAGCAGCGCATCCAAGGCCAGCTCGGTGGCCATATCGAGGAGTATGTGGGCGAGCAGAAGCTGGTGGATGCGTTTGCCTATGGCCCGAACGCTCAACAGCGCTTTGATGCCCTTAACGCCGAGCTCTATACGGCAGGTGAGCGCGCGCAGTTTATGGGCTCGCTCTCCAACCCCGGCACGCGCTTTATCAATAACATCATCTATGCCGTGGTCGCTGTGATCGGCTGCGCGGGCGTGATCACGGGCGTGCCTGCGGCGCTCACGGTGGGCGGCGTGCAGATCTTCCTGTCCTACGCCAACCAGTACACTAAGCCGTTCAACGAGGTCACGAACGTCATCACGCAGATCCAGACTGCGTACGCCTCGGCGCGCCGCATGTTTGCACTGCTCGATGCGCGCGAGCAGGAGCCCGATGCGCTAGATGCCGTGGAACTTGCCGCCCCGCAGGGTGAGGTGACCTTTGAACATGTGGACTTTAGCTATGTGCCCGACCGCAAGCTGCTGCAGGATGTCTGCATCGAGGCTAAACCCGGCATGCGCTTTGCCCTGGTCGGTCCTACGGGCTGTGGCAAGACAACGCTCATCAATTTGCTGCTGCGGTTCTACGATATCGACGCCGGTCGCATTGCGGTCGATGGCCGTTCCTCGCGTGACTACACGCGCGCAAGCCTGCGCCGCGCCTTTGGCATGGTGCTGCAGGACACATGGCTGTTCGAGGGCACGGTGGCGGACAACATCGCTTACGGTTGCCCAGGAGCCGCGCGCGAGCAGGTTATCGAGGCCGCCAAGCGCGCGCACGCGCACAAGTTTATCGTGCAGCTGCCAGGCGGCTACGATACGGTAATCGGCGAGGACGGCGGCACGTTTAGTCAGGGTCAAAAACAGCTGCTGTGCATCGCGCGCGTCATGCTCACCGATCCGGCGATTCTGCTGCTGGACGAGGCGACGTCGAGCATCGATACGCGTACCGAGCTGCAGGTGCAGGCGGCATTCGACGAGCTCATGGCCGGTCGTACGAGCTTTGTCGTGGCGCACCGCCTGAGCACCATCCGCAACGCCGACTGCATTCTGGTGATGCGCGACGGCGAGATTATCGAGCGCGGCACGCACGACGAGCTGCTCGCGGCAGGCGGCTTCTACGCCGAGCTCTACCGCAGCCAGTTCGCCCAGTGAGCAAGCCCGTGGGGCAAATTAATCAGGTTTGTTTGTCCCATAGAGCGATCTTGTTATATAGCGTTCTACCAGCGCGTGAAACATTTTGACGATACTCCGTGACGCAATTTGACGGCGTTTTGTGAAACAGTTTTTCGGCCATTCGTGAAACGTTCTGTGGCGGTTTCAATCCGAAGTACATACTGTTCGAAATCTGTCCAAAGATGTCGTCTGCGTCGCCAATCGACAGACGGTGGTTTACATCTGTCACGTTAGTACTAAGATATTCATCTAATAAATTGCATTAGTGGCTTTAGTTTTGGGGGAAACGAGGCAACGTGACTATGACGTGCTCTTTGGTGGTTAACAGCAAGAGCGGTAATACCAGGATGGTTTCGGGCGCGATCAAGCGCGCTCTGCAGGCTGCGGGTGTTGAGTTTGTCCATGCCGCGGCGTTGAGCGACGATGCGGATGCAGATCAGGTTGCGCTCGAGGCGCAGGGCGCCTGCACGGCCGACACAGTGCTCGTCGGTTTTTGGTGCGACAAGGGCGCGTGCACGCCTTCGGTCGCGGCGTTGCTCTCCGCCTTGCACGGCAAGCGCGTCTTTCTGTTTGGCACCTGCGGCTTTGGGGCCGACCAGAGCTATTACCAGCAGATTATTGATCGCGTAACTTCCAATTTGGCTGGGGATGCCGAGCTTGCGGGCTGGGCGATGTGCCAGGGCAAGATGGGCCCCGCGGTCAAGCAGCGCTACGAGGCCATGCTCGAGCAAGATCCCGAAAACGTCCGATTTAAGATGCTGCTCGACAACTGGGTTGCCGCGAAGGACCATCCCACCAAGGAAGACCTGGATAACATGGCTGCAGCCGCAAAAAAGGCCGTTTTGGGCGAATAACTTCGCCGCTTGCGGTGCCGCGCGTTCAATCGTACAAACGTGAAAGCCTCGAGATTCTCGAGGCTTTTTTCTTAACACGGGGTTGTGGAAGCTGTGTCCCGGAATTTGTCTTTGGAATGGGATGCAGTTTCCGGTTGAGGGGCTCTGCGGAAAATGCATCCCAGTATTCGGCTGAGAAACGGGATGTGCTTTCCGGTTGAGGGTCTTGGCGGAAAGTGCGACCCGGAATTTGTGATCGGAGTGGGATGTGGTTTCCCAACGGGGCCACAAGCGGAAGCCGCATCCCACTCCGGACGTGAATTCTGGGACACGGTTCTCAGAGGATTATGGGCTGCGAACTACATGGGGCTGTCATAAAACTCCGGCAAAGAGGGGTCGGAAATAAATGACACTTCCAGTAGTTTGTTTTAATGTGGGGGGGGGGTACCATTATTTTAGTTTCGCAAAAAATCGAACCTTCTATGGGGAAGTTGCGTAGGGGGTTAGTCGTAAGTATTGGATAAAGCAGGCCAATTTTGGTAGAGATGACCACTTACGCCAAAATAGGTAGCATTTGGCGACATAACATTGAAAAATGTGTAGCACATCGCTATGTTTTTATTACGAAAAGATTCCAAATTGGCTTATTTCGGACTCACTTTTCAAGCGCCTTGCGGTTCCTGTTGAAACTTGCTGACCTTTGGATGGGTCGAATAAGGCCTCAAGGGGGATGAATTATCACTTTGACGGCGCGTAGACTCAAACGATTTATTGCACTTTTGAGTAGCTTGGCGTTCGCGCTTGTCATAGCCCTTGCCGTTGTTTCTTTTGTTCCTCGTGCATTTGGATACATGCCCTTTGCTGTGCTCTCGGGCTCTATGGAACCCGAGCTTCCCGTTGGCTCCATGGTGTTTGTTCGCCAGGTTGAGCCAGCGGATATTGCCGTGGGTGACAATGCAACCTTTTACCGATCGGATGGCGCCGTGGTGACGCACCAGGTGTACGAGATCGACCCTGCCGCGCAGATGATCGGCACGCAGGGCATTGCAAACAAAAATGCAGATGGAAGCATCATGCACGATGCCGAGCAGACGCCATTTTCGCGCGTGATCGGCACTGTTTCTTTTTGTGTCCCTTACCTGGGCTTCGTCAACGCTTATTGCACGACGATGCCCGGTTTGCTTGTTGTGGTGGCCGTTCTGGCGCTGCTGATCACGGCGTCGATAGTGCTCGATCGGATGGTTCCCGACGAGCCTGCGGGCAAGCATGCCCGCGTGCATGCGAGGGAGCGGCGTTCATAGCGGCAGGGAAAAGCGTCGGCGGCGGTAGGGGCCGTTGCCGGGGAAAACGATTCTCGAAAGGAAGAGAACGATGGAAAACAAGAAGAAAAAGCGCTACGGCATCATTGCCGCCCTGCTGCTGTTGGTACTGGCTGCCGGTGTGGGAACGTATGCATGGCTGACGGCGACGCAGTCCCTGCAGAACGTGTTTACGATTGGGAAATTTGAGACTCCCGAGAAGAAGCCTGATCCGGATAACCCTGAGCAGCCTGGCACGGAGCCTGGCGGCAATGCTTACCTGTTCGAGACTGCGTGGAAAGAGGACGAAGAACACAAGATGGTCCCCGGTTCTTCGATGGATAAGAACCCGAACGTTGGCATTAAGAAGGGTTCCGACGACGCCTTTGTGTTCATCTATGTAAAGAACGCTGTGGTCAACGATAGCGAGCCCTACACCAAGACTCCGTGCTTTGACCTCGGTTCCAATTGGAAGCCGGTCGAAGGCGAGACCAAGAAGAACGCTGATGGCAAGTATGTGAGCGGTCTGTTCATGTATGCCAAGGGTGCTACGAGTGGCCCCGCGGTTCTGGGTGCCAAGGGCGCCACCGCGGACGTCTACACCGGCGAGCTCTTTAGCGAGGTGATGATTCCCGGCGCAATGACGAAAGAGGACGTTGTTTCGGGCGAGGCTAAGCCTGAGATTGTTGTTTCTGCCTTCATCTTCGGTGCCGACCAGAAGGACGGTAGCACCTCCGCTGCCGATAACGCCATCAACCAGGCCAAGGCTTGGGTTAACGACCCGAATAACAGCCTGAAGTAATCCCACCCCCACCGAGATCCCGGCCCGCCCCCACCCCTATATTCGGGCCGGGATCTCGGTTCCCCTTTGATCGACGATTGGCGAACGTAATGCTCAACAATCTTTCCGACAATCAGAAACGCACCTTGGCGCTTACCGCGATTGCGCTGTTGGCCCTGGCGTGTCTGTGCGGCACGCTGGCTTTTACCGTTGATATGGTTCCGGCGAACAACGTTCTATCGTTTGGCAGCGTGAAGGTACGAGTCTGCGAATACACTCTCAACGAGCAGGGCGAGGAGATTCCGTTTGAGCCCAACGAACACGGGGACTATCCCGACACCAAGGCCGGGGGCTCTGACATCAGCCGCATTGTGCGCGTGGAGAACGTCGGCGCGCAGCCTGAGTACGTTCGCGCGCGTCTGCGCATGACGTCAGTGGCGCCCGACGGTTCGAGAGCGGATGCCTCGGGCAGCGTTGCGTTTCATGTGAACGTGGGCGAGGGATCCCCGTGGATCGATGGCAGCGATGGGTGGTACTACTACCGCGGCTTGGCCGGACGTGGCGGCATGCTCGACCCCGGCGCCATGACGGAGAGCCTCATGGACTCGCTGCGCTTTGTGGGCGACTACCACGATGCCGCACGCGGCGGCTCATTCAGGCTCGATATCGATGTTCAGGCCGTGCAGGCCAAAAACCAGCATGCAAGCGATACCGTCCTCGACGTGCTTGACGTCGTGGGCTGGCCGGAGGCGAACTAGCCTATGAAGATCAAGAACATAAACCGGGGCATGCTTAGCAGGCTGGTTGCCGTCGCAGCGATTGTCCTTTGCTGCGTTATGGCGCTGCCAACGTCAGTGCATGCCGAGGACGTGCCCGAGAACAAAAACGAATATCACATCAAAAATGCGAACGACTTTTTGGCGTACGTGGCGCTGTCGCGCGAGCGCGATACGTCCGGCTGGCACGTTTATCTCGATAACGACATTGAGCTCAACAGCGACGACATGAAAGCCATCGTTGCAAACACCGTTAAGCATCTGTCGTTTGGCAACAAGGAGCATCCGTTTAAGGGCGTGTTCGATGGTCAAAACCACACCGTTGAGGGCCTGAACTACGATAAAGACGCTTTTGACCCCGAGCGCGATACGGGATTTTTTGCCGAGACCAACGGTGCCACCATCAAAAACTTCCTGGTCAAGGACGCCAACGTGTGGGCGGACTTCCGCGGTGGCATTATCGTGGGCAAGGCCGTCAATACGCGCTTCGAAAACGTTATGGTCATGGAGAGCACGCTGCACGTGACCTGCGCCAACAATGCTCTCAACCTCATTACCAACGCAGGCTTTGAGGGCGGTCTCATCGCCGCCGAGCTCGACGGCTGCACCCTCTACAACTGCGAGGTCCGTGGCGGCCGTGCCGTCAACAATGCGACCTCGGGCGTGCAGGCGCTCGGCGGTGAGGGTCTGTATATGGCGGCGTTTGCCGGCTACGTTAAGAACTCGACTATCGAGTACTGCCGCGTGACGCCGACGCGTAAGGACGACGGCTCGATTGCCGCGAATGGCATGACCGACGTCACCAATAAGTACGACGTGGCCATTGGCGCATTGGGCGGCAACAACGTGTATGCCTCGGGTTTTGTGGGCTGCATGGCGGGTAACGCCAAGATTATCGACTGCTTCTCGACGGCGCAGTGCTACAGCTATGCCGCGTCGTACGTGGGCGTCGTCGCCGTGACGCGCGCGTGGACGGGTGGCTTGGCGGGTCGTATTCTAACCGAAAAGGGCAACGAGCTCGTTCGAAGCCATTTTGCGGGTGACTTGAGCTCGCGTCAGTACAATCCCATCGCCGTGATCCCCATCATTCAAAACGATGTGAACCTGGGCGGTATTGCTGCGCGCGCTAACAAGGATGATGCCACGGTCACCGAGTGCTACTTTAAACCGAGCGTGAGCTTGAATGGCAATAGCCAGGGTAATCCCGCTAAAAAGAAAATCCCCGCGTTTGGCGGCGACGGTACCACTAAGGGCGACGGCTATGGCCCGTGGGACGACGAGCGCTACATCACGCGTGAGCTATGGGAAGAGCACGACTACGACTTCTGTGCCCGCACCATGCGCTCGACCGCCAACGACGATGCCCTGGGTGGCCAGCACACCAATGAGTGGGCGATGGATTACAAGCTGAATATCCCCGTGCATGGCCAAAGCGTTAAGGCGACGATCGATTTTCCCGGTGCGGGTACCGCGACAATCGAGGCGACCAAACTCGGTATTGATCAGGCGACTTCGGATCCGTACGCTTTTGCCGTGAGCGCCGTGCTGGCGGGAACGGCTCAGGGCTTGGCCCAGGGCGATACATCGGTAACGTTTAAGCAGGATACCTCCGCAAAGCCCAAGGGTTTGACCGATGCCAACGGCGGTTATCGCTTCATGGGCTGGTTCCGCGAGCCCGGGGTTAAAGTGAACCGCATCGATCATGACAGCAGCTGGTTTAACGGCAAGACCGATGCCGATGCCGTTAAGGCTGGCAAGCAGGTCCAGAAGAACGAAGCGCACGAGAAAACGTCGACCTATACCGCCGATAACGCGAAGGGGGCCGAGGCCTTTAAGGGCAACGACCTGTTTATTGCTTCGTACGAGGCGCAGGTGCTGTTCTATAACGTCAAGGGCAAGACGCTCTCGTGGCAGAGCGGCGAGGAGCACGACAAGTCGACGGACTGGTACCGCTATGGCGTCGGTTTAACGCCGGCTGCCCCTGCGGACCGCGGCACTCTTTCTGCCAGCGCCACCTTTATCGGTTGGACGACGCAGCCGAGTGGCGAGGCCGGGATGCATGGCGGTTACGCGGCCATCACCTCGCCTAAGCTTGCCGAGCTAAAAAACGCCGGTGCGTTCTATCCTGCCGGCACCGAGATCACTGTGCTTGGTCCTACCGATTTTTATCCGGTGTACACCGACTATGTGTCGAACATCATGACGGTGTTTGAGGGCAATGAGCAGGATGCAACCGACGATCAGACTCGGCGCGACGGTGTGGGCAAAACTGACGTTAAGGTTGAGACTGCAGAAGATGGCACAAGCGCGTATACCGTACAGGTGCTCGACGTATCCGGTAAAGCTATATCCGAGGAGGGCCAGCTGCCCGACGGCTATCGTTTCCTGGGTTGGTATGAAAACAAGGGAACCGAGGATGCCCCGCTCGAGGTGCGCGTAAGCCGCGACCCCAGCTATACGCTCCCCGCCGATGTCGATTTAACCGCGCCGCATACCTACATCGCCCGCTTTGAGTACCGAGTGGATTATTACGTTCGGGCTTATACCAACCATGAGTTTACGGACAGCAAGCTACTTTGTTCCGTTTGGAATCGCTATCAAACGCCCTTTGAGGAAAACGTCGGTAGTACCTTCGTGCGTGAAAACGTCGTCCACTGGGGCCCGGAGCATGTTGACCACGGTATAAAGGATAGTTATGAAACGTGTGGCACGCGCTTCACGAAGGAAACCCTTGTCGTGAGTCCCCTTAACGCGTACTCGCACAACGTTAAAAACGATACGGGAGCCGATACTCTAAAAAACCTCTATGCCGATACCGATTTTCCAGGCGCTGCAACGCTAAGCGATACTTGGACTTCGGCTTCGCTGAACGTAACGGTCAAACCGGTGAATGATCGCTATCGCCTGAATTTCTGGACGCTTGAGCGCGATGGTGAATATTGGACATATGTGAAAAATCCCATCGAGAGCATGGTGCGTACAGATAAGAAGTACTACGTTCGCGCGATGATTACCACGGACGTTAATTTCTACAACAAGGGCGATAATGTCGTGAGGACTGCCACGCGGCGCTATGAGAGTAACTTGCTGCAGACCAAGGTGAACGGGGCGGATCCGACGTTCACGTATTACTACCCGCATGTTAATAAGTCGGTTAAAGTGGCCGAAAAGCCAGAAGATGGTGAGAAGGGATCGTATGAGAGCCCCCTGACCCTCGAAGCTTCCCCGACCGATGCCGACATGGCCGTGCCGGGCTATAAGTTCCTGGGCTGGATTTCGACCGCCGAGGTTCAGAAGGATTCTGACGTCTGGAAGTATATCTACGACGTCGCCGGCGACTCCTATGTGACGAGTGATCCGGATAAGGCAGAGCCGTATCTGGCGACCGACGAGTCCAAGGTCACCCAGTGGCAGGATGCCTATCCCGTCTACGCAAAGTACGACGTCAGCTACACCACCAACCTGCATCGCGCAGGTTTTGAGGGTACGGACAAGGTCAATGTGCCTAGCTACAACATCGCTCCCGTTATCAACGCGGACACCAATCCTGCTACGGCAACGGTGACCCCTGACGTTACGACGCCGGTTTATAAAGCAGGCGGTGAGCTGTATAAGTTGCAGAAGGTTGAGATCGAGCTTCCGAACGGCGAGATCAAGACGCTTCCCTACGATGTGGAGCATGGTACTTGCTCTTATCCGGTGGAACCTGGCGGAGCCTATACATTCGTGGCGTACTATTCGCCGTTGGCGGTTGTGTACCACCTCAATGCCACGGATGTGGACGGCAAAGTTGCTCAGCAAGACGATATGCTCGGCAACCTTAATGGCGGCATCCCGAAGCCTACTTATGACGTCAGCACTATCGATGCGGATACAGGCAAGTTCAACGTCTTCGTGGGCTGGACGGAAGCCGAGCCGGCACCTGGCAAGGGCTATGTCGCTTGGTCAGAGGGCATCCGTATGGTGAGTGCTTCTACCGTGGTCAAGGCCCCCATGGAGCTGTACCCGGTCTACCGTCCCAGCCTGGTTACCGTTCAATCGAACATTGACTCTAAACTTGCGAATCCCGATCTTGTCCGTAGCCTCGGCCGCACTGATTCCGGCGACCAGATTTCTCTTGAGGTCAAGGCCGCCGAGGAGGTTGAGGGCACTGACGGCACCAAGTACGACTTTGTCGGCTGGTCGCGCGATTATGTCAATGACGGGCAGTACACCCTGATGACTGACGATGAGAAGTATCCCCTCGAGGGCAGCGAGCCCTTTGAGAGCGTGACCTACACTGCGGTGTACAAGAAGACGCCGCTTAAAGTGCGCTATCACGACACCGAAGGCAACGTCATCTACACCGCTACGGTAGACCCGAACGATACGAGTGTTCTGCGTGGCCAGGATGGCAATGCCGGCTTTGTTCAGACAGTTAAGGTGCCCAAGATGCACGAGAACGGCAACCCGGTCTATGACGACAAGGGTGAACCCGTCATGGAGCCAAAGGAAGTGGCCTACGATCCCGAAGCCTACTCCGCAATCGTCGCATTCCTGGGCGAGCGAGCGGATAGCAGCTTGAAGGAGTTGTTCTTGGAGTGGCAGTGGGTTAATGGCGACAAAGCTGTGGCGTGGAGCGACTTCAAGGGTAAACCGGTTACAGCCAACATGGATTTGTATCCGGTGACGTATAAGGTCGTCGCTAACGACACATCGGACGATGCGAGCCCTAAGAATGTGACCGGGCAGCTCAAGTGGTTGCTTGATCCCAATGCCGCGAACACGATAGATGACAAGAGCGATAAGGCGCCGTTCAAGGCTTGCTTTGCAAAGCCCTTCATGGGCACGCAACTGACGGTGCACGTTGACCGCGTGGGCTATGGTCTTCCTGGCCAGACTCCTGCGCCTGTCAACGGGAAGTATGTCTCGCTTTACAGTTCGGGTTCAGGCGAGGGCTCGTTTGAGCTGACGAATCGTTTGGACTACAAGCTCACGGGCGACGGCACTCAGAGCGATGGCAATGCGGTGTTCGATTTCGCCGCTACGCATACGCTCAAGATCGTCAAGCAAACCCAGGATAGCTGGGCGAAGGGCAAGACGTTCCGCTTCAAGGTTTCCCGGGCCGGCATGGACGGCAACGCCTTGGAGGAGCGCACGGTTGAGGTAACGGTGTCATCGGATGCGCAGCTGAAGGACGGTTCCGCCTGGTACTCCGGCGCTATCGAGCTTGCGGTCCCGGCGGGTATCTACACCGTCGAGGAGGATTCAGCGTGGGCATGGCGCTACAGCAGCCAGATCGGCGTCCCTGGCAAGCAGCCGGGCGATAAGGCGCAGGCGACTATCTCCGCTGCATCGAGCGCGAACGATGCCACGTTCACCTGCACGAACACGCGTGTGAACGACAAATGGATCGACGGCAGCAATCGTGCCCATAACGTTTGGAGCAACGGCAACGTAGCAAAGAAGGAGGATTAGCATGTCCAAGCGCAAGCGCATCATCGCCTTGCTGGTGGGGGTTATCCTCCTGGCCGGTACGGCAGGCACGTTGGCCTGGCTTTCGGTTACGGGCGTGCTGGTCAACCAGTTCGGCATCGGGTCGGTGACGCCATCGGTTCAGGAAACGCTCAACGGCAAAGTGAAAAGCGATGTCAAGGCGAAGAACACGGGTACCGCGCCCGCCTATATTCGTGCTGCAGTGGATATCTACTGGCAGGACCAGGATGGCGCACGCCTGTGGGATGAGCCGAAGGAGGAGCCGAAGGGTGAGGCGGATTACGAGATTGCGTGGAGCGTGGCTGATGCCTCGGGCGCGAACTCGGCTTATAACTGGGTTAAGGCGAGCGACGGGTTCTATTACTGGACGTCGCCCGTCGCTCCCGGCGCGGAAACCGGCGTGCTCATTAATAGGGTTACCGAGCTCAAGGCAACCGAAGGTCGCAATCTTGTCGTGGATATCTCCACTCAGGCGGTCCAGGCGACGCCCGATGAGGCCGTGCACGACGCATGGGGTTGCTCGGTCGAGAATGACGTGCTGGTGCCGCCGCATGGAGGTGCGTAAGTATGGCGTTCCCGATTCGTAAAGGTGTTGCGCGCTCCTTGCGTTGCATGGTCGCGGCCATTTTCTGCGTGGTCGCGCTCGCTGTTCCCGCCCGTGCGTTTGCCGATACTCCCGCGATTGCCTATGACGGAAATGCGCGTCAGCTGACGGTCTCGGGGGCGACGGACTCCTCGGGGGAGCCCGATCTGTTTTTGGCCTTTAAAGATCTGATGCCTGGCGATGTGCGTGATCAGCAGATAGAGATTCGTGCCACGGGCGTAAAGTCCCAGGTGCGCGTGTTTGTGCGTGCCGTTGTCGATCACGAGACGGCACGCCTGCTGTCGCCCATTACCCTAACGGCGTCGGCGGGCGATGGCTCTGCAGGTTGGCTCCAGACAGGAACACCGGGCAGCGCGTTCGCTTATCCCACGCAAATCGCCACGTTTACGAGCGATGGCAGCACGGTGCTTAATTTGCAGCTAAACGTTCCGACATCGGTGGGCAACGAGGTTGCCGACGCAAACAAGACCATTCGCTGGGAGATTACCGCCGAGGACGATGGCGAGAAGATTCCCGTGCAGTCTGCTGACAGCAAGAAGCCCGGCTTGCTTGGTCTGGCGGCAACGGGCGACAACACGCTCACGTTGCTTTTGGTGTTGCTGACACTTGCAATCATCGCATTTATAGCCGCACTTCTTTTGTCCCGGAGGGATAAGCGCTAGGTTCATCTTCTAAACGCAACGCCCTCCCGGGCGGCGGGCACGAAGTTCCCTGCTCTACAGTCCTGCGCAAGACGAAGGCCACATTAAGTGGCCTTCTTTGCGTGCGGAACTCGCGATGAACTTCGAGCCCGCCGCTCGGGAGGGCGCCCCTTTATTGACGGAAGGCCTAATAAGCGGATATTCCATGCCCGGATGTATTCAGAGCGGGACGGGCTTTCCGGATGGGCGGTGTTTCGGAAAGTGTGTCCCAGAATCGGCGCTCAGAGTGGTCCCCACTTTCCGGTTGATGTCTTGTCCGGAAACTATGTCCCGGAATTAAGGCTTGGAATGGGATGCACTTTCCGGTTGAGAGCCTTAGCGGAAAGTGCGACCCGGAATTTACTCTTGAAGTGGGATGCGCTTTCCCAACAGGCCCTCAAGCGGAAACTGCGTCCCATTCCGAAGGCAGATTCCGGGACACACTTTCCGAATACAAAGAAGGTCACTTAATGTGGCCTTCAACTTATATATGTTCAGCGGATACCCCCATGACAAGCCGTGCTCCAACAACAAGGCGTCTGTCCGGGCGGAGGCATATAAGGTTCATCGCGAGTTCCGCACGCAAAGAAGGCCACTTAATGTGGCCTTCGTCTTGCGCAGGACTGTCCGAGCAGGGAACCTTATATGCCTCCGCCCGGACAGACGTTTCAGTTGTGGCTCAGCAGCTAGTCGCTATTTGATCTTGGTTGTACCCGGCGCCAGGTTGGGGTCGGTCTCGTTGGCCTCGGTCTGGAAGTGCTCGGTGTAGACGTTCTTGCCGTCGCGGAACATTTCGTAGTACTGCATCTTGGCGTAATCCTCACGCGCCTTGGTGGCGGCTGCGGCTGCGGCGTCGTCACCGGTGACGTTGGAGGAGAGCGCCCAGCGCAGGCTGGCGTCCTCGTAGCCCACGGAGTTGATGGCGGGCAGCGACTCGCGCAGCGTCATGTGCGCTTTCTGGTAGTCGGTCAGCGGTGCGCCGATCAGTTGCATCAGCTGGGTGGACAGGTAGTTGGTGGACAGGTCGTCGACCTCGCTCGTCTGGTCACAACCGGCAACGTCGTAGTTAGCCCAAATGATGTAGTCGGTCTGCCACAAGCGCTCCTGGTGGGTGGCGTCGTCCTCGCCGGTAAACCACTTATCGTTGAACTTGGACGGGAAGAACGGCTGGTGGTCGCCCCAGAACACCACGACCACCTTGCGGTCGAGCTTGCTCAGGGCGTTGAGGAAGTAACGCAGCGCTTGGTCGGACTGCTCGATGCACGAGACATACTCGTCAACATCGGAGAGCGTGCCGTCCTCGACGGTCTTAGCGTCCAGGTCGGTCGTGTCGATGTTCAGGTGCATCTGCTTGTCGACCGGGAGCAGACCCGTGTCGTAGCCCGAGTGGTTCTGCATGGTCACATCGAAGATAAACTGCGGATCGGCGTTCTGGTCGAGCAGCTCAAGAATCTTGTCGTAGGTTGCCTGGTCGGTCACCATGCCGCGCAGGGTATCGGCGCCTTGGAAATCGTTGATGGACAGGAACTGGTCAAAGCCAAAGTCCTTGTAGACGTTCTCGCGGTTCCAGTTGGTCGCGTGGTTGGGGTGCATGGCCGTGGTGGAATAGCCGAGCGATTTGAACTGCTCTGCCAGATTCCCGGTCGTTTCCATGTTGTAGATGGTGTAGGGGTACACGCCCGAGCCCAGGTTGGCCATGGAGTTGCCGGTCATAAACTCAAGCTCGGTATTGGCCGTGCCGCCGCCGTAGGCGCTCACGTAGAGCTTTCCGCGGCTGAGGCAGTTGGACAGGTTCTTAAAGTACTGCGGACCTTCGTAGCCGGCGCGCATGTTCTGGTAGATCGACAAATCCGAGAACGTTTCGTTCATGATAGCGATGACCGTGGGCTTCTCGCTGTCGAACTGCTCCTTTGCGGCGGCGCGCTCGTCGCTCTTGGCCGCGTCGGATTTGTCGTAGGCCTTGGCGTACTTTTTGAGCGTGGCCTTGGCGTCATCGACAGAATAGTCGGCGGGTTTGGGCGGCTTGATGGACTGTGCCGCGCTAATAAAGGCAGGCAGATAGCCCTCGCGCCAGTAGCTCTCGAGCGGACGCCAGGTGTAGACGGTGATGCCGAGGGTGTTGTAGTAGTCGATGAGCGTGACATGCGCGGTCACGCCGCCCAGGCACAGCACCGCCACGAGCAGGTTGGTGAGCAACATGCGCTTGGCGTTGGCGGCGCCCTTCTGACGGTGCGGCGCGACCAGGCCGGCGTACTCGCACAGCAGCATGGCGATGGCGGTAAAGCCCATGGATAGCACGCAGAACAGCGAGATCGAGAAGGTGTAGCCGGTGCCGGCGACTGCGGCGGCGGTGGAGATGGCCGAAAGGTCGCCCGGCTGGATGGGCATGGATTTAAACGTGATGACAAAGAACTCGGCAATGCCCAGGACAAAGAGGGCAAAGGCCAGGACCGCGGGAGCTGCGCCGTGGCGCTGGAATAGGAAGAACAAGCCAGTCATGAGTGTGGCGATGATGGCCCACTCGAGCAGGATGCACAGGGGGTAGACCCAGGTAAAGTCGTGGTTGGACGAGACCTCCATGCCCAGCAGCGCAAAGACGCCGGCGAGCAGCAGGCACAGGACGGCGGCGACGAGCGGTTTGCCCACAAAGGCGCCGCGCAGGCGGGCGAGCTTGCCGGTGGGGGCGGGGGCGTCGGGCTCGGCGAACGCAAAGACGCGCGGGGCGATGCGGTCGCGGGCGATGCTGGCCCAAGCGCATCCGGTGAGGATGGCGTTGGTCAGGATGAGCATCACAAAGGCGAGCGGCTCGTTTTGGGCGACGAGGCCAATGGCACCCCAAATGGTCAAAAAGAGCTGGAACAGGCCGAAGGCGACGCTCCACCCAAGAGCGCTTTTGGCAACGGTGCCCGACTGAGCGCGAATGGCCTTGGCCTCGCGCAAGACAAGGTAGACGGTCGCCGCAAGACCGACGAGCGAGATGGCGGCAGCGAACATGCTGAGACTCCTCACAAACTAAAACCTACGAAAGCGGGGGTTTACCCGATTGTTACCAAGATATGCGCTGCAATTGGTGTCTGCGCACAACAACCAGCCATATTAACGCGCACGTGTGGCGGTGTGGCGCAATGTGGTGGCGACCTGCGCGATAATGGACGGGAATTACACGGAAACGTAAAGGCTTCTTAAAGAATTAGCGAGGATGAGGCGATGAACGAGCAGGTTTGCAAGGCGGACATGGGCGGCGATGGAGCGGCGGTCGATACGTGCGGCTATCCGGTCGAGACCACGGGCAATGCGGTGCTGGACACGTTGGAGCACCGTTCCTCCACGCGCGCTTTTGCGCGCGATGACGACGGCCGACCCGTGGCGGTGACCGACGAGCAGCGGGCGGCGATTCTGCATGCGGCGAGCCGTGCGCCGTCGGCAGGCGCCATGATGATGTATTCCATCGTGAGCATCCGCGAGCAGGCCACGCTCGATCGTCTGGCCGACCTGTGCGACCACCAGCCCATGATCGCCAAGGCGCCCTGGGCACTATTATTTGTGGTCGATTATGCCAAGTGGATCGATCTGTTTGAGCACGTGGGCTGCTTTGAGCCCGAGTTTGTCGAGCGTACGGGCAAGGCGCCCCGCCGCGCGCCGGGTTTGGGCGACTTTGCCATCGCGGCCCAGGACGCCGTGATCGCCGCGCAAAACGCCGTGGTTGCCGCCGAGGCTCTGGGCTTGGGGAGCTGCTATATCGGTGATATCGTCGAGAATGCCGAGGAAGTGGCCGAGCTGCTGGATCTGCCTCCGTATACCATGCCGCTGTCGATGCTCATCATCGGCACGCCTCGCAAAGAGCGCCCGGCAATCGCGCACCCCGTGGTGAACCTGGTGCACGAGGAACGCTACCGCCGTGCGGACGACGCGACTATGGACGCGCAGGTGGCCGAGATGGACGCGATGTTCCGTCCGCATGCCCGCGAGGTGGGGGAGCGCGTCGTGGACATCTATACCCGCAAGCACACGAGTCCCTTTATGGCCGAGATGAGCCGCTCCATGGAGTGGTGGTTCAAAAACTGGCTCGGAAAATGACGAATGTGACAAAGGGACAGCCCCTTTGTCACATTCCATATCGCTGCGGTGGCCTAAAGGCCGTATAAATGTTTATTTAGCTGGGAAAACAGTGCATTAAAACATGGGCCGATTGCCTATAATCCCTTCGAACATTAAAGTTGGGAGGAAACCGGCTTATGGAACAAAAGGCCAAGGAGGCAGCCTCGCACGCTGCGATTCCTGTGAGCATCTCGGCGATGCTCGTCACGCTGGGCGTGGTGTACGGCGACATCGGCACCAGCCCTATGTATGTAACTAAGGCGCTCGTTGCCGGCAACGGCGGCATCGGAAGCGTGACGGAGGAGTTCGTGCTCGGCGCGCTCTCTCTTGTCGTGTGGACGGTCACGCTGCTGACGACCGTCAAGTACGTGCTGATCTCGCTGCGCGCCGATAACCACGGCGAGGGCGGTATCTTTGCCCTGTACAGCCTGGTCAAGCGCTGCGGCAAGTGGCTCATCATCCCCGCCATGCTGGGCGGCGCGGCGCTCCTCGCCGACGGCATCCTGACGCCTGCCGTTACCGTCACCACGGCCATCGAGGGCCTGCGCACCATCCCGGCGGTCCATGCCGTGCTCGGTGACGACCAGGGTCGTGTCGTCGCCATCACGCTTGCCATCATCATCGCGCTCTTCTTGGTGCAGCGCATCGGCACGGCCAAGATCGGTCACGCCTTCGGCCCCATCATGACGCTGTGGTTTTTGTTCCTGGGCGGCACGGGCCTGTTCTTTGTCTGCCAGTATCCCGCGGTGCTGCTGTGCCTCAACCCGTTGCGTGGCATCGCTTTTCTGCTGAGCCCCAACAACCATGCGGGCATCATGATTTTGGGCAGCTGCTTCCTCGCTACCACCGGTGCCGAGGCGCTCTATTCCGACATGGGCCATGTGGGCCGCGGCAACATCTATGCCACCTGGCCGTTCGTTAAGTGCTGCCTGCTGCTGTCCTACATGGGCCAGGGCGCGTGGCTTATCAACAACGCCGGCAACCCGGAGCTCATGGGTATCGCCGACCTCAACCCCTTCTACCAGATGCTCGCCCCGGGTCTGCGCCCCTTTGCCGTCGGCCTTTCCACCGTCGCGGCCATCATCGCCTCGCAGGCGCTCATCACCGGCGCATTCTCGCTGGTGTCCGAGGCCAGCCGCCTGGACCTCATGCCGCATATGCAGGTCTTCTATCCTGCCGAGACCAAGGGCCAGCTCTACATCCCCATGGTCAACAACGTCATGCTCGTGGGCTGCGTCGTCGTGGTGCTGCTGTTCCAGAACTCGGCGCACATGGAGGCCGCGTACGGCCTGGCCATTACCCTGACCATGATGTGCACGACAATGCTGCTCTTCTTCTATCTGCACGTGGAGCGCAATCTCAAGGTCGCGCCGTGGATCTTTGCCGCCTTCTTCCTTATGCTCGAGGGCTTCTTCTTTGTGAGCTCACTCACCAAGTTCTTCCACGGCGGCTATTTCACCATCCTTATGGCCGCGCTCATCATGGGCATCATGGTGTGCTGGTACAACGGCACGGCGGTTGAGCAGCGCCAGTTTACGCTGCTGCCGCTGCGCAGCTATCTGCCGCAGCTCAAGCGCCTGCGCGACGACGATCGCTACGAGCTCGTGAGCGACAACATCGTGTACCTGACCAAGGACACCAACACCGACTATATCGACCGCGATATCGTCTACTCGATTTTGGACAAGCACCCCAAGCGCGCTCGTGCCTGGTGGTTCGTGAACGTCGAGACCATGGACGAGCCGCATACCTTTGCCTACTCGGTCGAGACGTTCGGCACCGACTACGTATTCCGCGTGCATCTGTACCTGGGCTATAAGATCAACCAGCGCGTCAATGCTTACCTGCGCCAGGTTGTTCAGGACCTGGCTGCCAGCGGCGAGCTGCCGGCGCAGACGCACGATTACTCGGTCTACAAGGATCCGGGCAACATCGGTACGTTTAAGTTCGTCATGATCCGCAAGCTGCTGGCGCCCGAAAGCGACGTGGAGCCCAGCGAGCGTACGGCCATCACGCTCAAGTACATCATCCGCCGCGCCGCCGGCACGCCTGCGCGCTGGTACGGCCTGGAGAACTCCAACGTGAGCTTTGAGTACGTGCCGCTGTTCACCAAGTTTAAGGCCGTGAGCAAGATGCAGCGCCTGGCTCCCGACGAGCGTCCGTAGTCGACGTCTGCTGTTTGTCTAGCGACCGCGGGCTGCAAAGGCTATACACTTGGAACCACCACAAGGAGGCCACCACCACAAAGGTGCCTGTCCCCTTTGTGGTGGTTTTTGTTTTTGAGAGAGGGGCGGGGCGCTGATGGACGTCCATGCGGACGGCGATATTGCCGATAACTTTTGGTGGCGGCGTACAACGCTGACGCGTCGCAGCCCTCTGTATGACGCCTGCGTATCGGCGGGGCTGCTGGTCGCGGCGACGGTTGTGGGCGCGCTGCTCGACCATCCGGGTCTCGCGCCGAGCATCATGATCGTCTATGTGTTTGCCGTGCAGCTGTGCGCCTTCTTTACCTGGAGCCGCCTGTACTGCCTGCTGAGCTCTGCCGCCGCCGTGGCGCTCTACAACTTCTTGTTTGTCGACCCGCGCTACGCGCTGTCGTTTATCGACCGCGCCTATCCCGGCATGTTCTTCATTATGTTTGCGGTCTCGCTCGTGTCGAGCTCGATTGCGCTGGCCCTGCGCCGCGCCTTGGCGCAGGCTGCCGCCAGCGACCGTCGCACGCAGATGGTGCTCGAGACCAACCGCATGCTGCAGCGGTGCGGCGATCAGCAACAGATTGTGCATGCTATGGCAACGCAACTGGCGCGTCTTTCGGACTGTCCGGTCGTGTGGTATAGCGCCGATGCCGACGACGATGACCTGCTGCCGCGCACGATGTACACGGCCGTGGGCGATGCCGCGCCGGTGCACCAGCTGGCGCCGCAGATGCCGCCGCGGCTCTCGGCGTCCGCCTATGTGGGAACGCCGCTCGATGCCACCTATGGCGCTTCGGCGTTCTATGGCATATACCTGACTGTGCGCTCGGGTGACACCATGGTGCGCGCGGGCGATCCCGCCTCGGTGGTGGGGGTGCTCGCCATTGTCGCCGAGCCCGATGCGCTGACGCCCGAGGAGCGGACGCTTGCCGATGCCATCGCGAGCGAAGGCGAGCTGGCGCTCGATCGCGCCCGCGCCATGGAGGCCCGTGAGGAAGCGGCGGTGCTCGCTAAAAACGAGCAGCTGCGCGCCAACTTGTTGCGCTCCATCTCGCACGATTTGCGCACGCCGCTTACCAGCATTTCGGGTAATGCCGACGTGCTGCTCGACCAGGGCTCGACCGGCACGGCCGTGCTTGACGACCAGACACGCCGCGGTATGCTCCTATCCATTCGCTCGGACGCGCAATGGCTCAATGCTACCGTCGAGAATCTGCTCGCCATCACCAAGCTCGAGGGCGGCGGCATGCATCTGTCGACTACGCTCGAGCTTATGGACGATATCGTCGAGGAGGCGCTGCGCCACGTAAACCCGGCCGTGCGCGAGCACGACCTTAAGGTGGTGGCGTGCGATGAGCCGGCGCTCGTCAACGTCGATGCGCGCCTGATGGTGCAGCTGGTGGTAAACCTGGTGAACAACGCCATTACCTACACGCCCGCGGGCTCGCATATCGTGATTTCGATTAGCGTCGACGGCGGGTGCGTGAGGTGTTCGGTCGCCGACGACGGCCCGGGCATTGCGCCCGAGGACCGCGAGCGCATCTTTGAGTCGTTCTACACCGCCAACCATGGCCTGGCCGACAGCCGACGCAGTGTGGGCCTGGGGCTTTCGCTTTGCCGCTCCATTGCGCTGGCGCATGGCGGTAGCATAGAGGTTGCCGCGGCGGCCCCGCACGGCTCTGTCTTTACGATTGAGCTTCCCGCCGCCGATATTTCGTTTGATAAGGAGTAGCGCTGTGCCGAACTCTGCCGTGAAACCGCTCATCTTGGTCGTTGAGGACGATCCTGCCGTCCGCAACCTTATCGTCGCCGCGCTCGAGGCGCACGGTTTGCGCCATATGGCTGTGGAGACCGCCCACGCTGCCATCGCCGCCGCCTCGTCGCAGGCGCCGAGCATTGTGCTGCTCGATTTGGGCCTGCCCGATATGGACGGCGTCAAGGTGGTGGAGTCGGTGCGCGCGTGGTCGGGCATGCCGATCATCGTGGTCTCGGCGCGCAGCGAGGACGCGGACAAGATTCGCGCGCTCGATGCCGGCGCCGACGACTACCTGACCAAGCCGTTTTCGGTCGAGGAGCTGCTCGCGCGCATTCGCACGACGCTCAGGCGCCTTTCGTATGCGCAGACGGGCGGTGTTGCCTCCGAGGGCTCGTTCGATATCGGCGAGCTGCATATCGATTTTGACGCCGGCATCGCCACGATGGATGGCGAGGAACTGCATCTGACACCGATCGAGTACAAGCTCCTGTGCCTGCTGGCACACAATGCCGACAAGGTGCTGACGCACCAGTTTATCCTGCACGAGATTTGGGGAACGGCGACTAAGAGCGACCTGGCGAGCCTGCGCGTCTTTATGGGCACGCTGCGCAAGAAGATCGAGTCCGACCCCGCGCATCCGCGCTATATCCAGACGCATGTGGGTATCGGCTACCGATTGGTCACCCAAGGGTAGGGCAGAGCGCGGTCCCTCTATGAGTTGCGGTGGGATAGTTCCCGTTTTGGCCTTTGATGAGGCCATTTGGGAACTATCCCACCGCATTTTTGTTATTTGCCCTTGGGCTTGCTGGCGTAGAACTTCTTCTTTTTGGGCTTGCCTGCAGCGGCGGATTTGCCGTCATCGCGCGGCCCTCGGTCACCAGCCTGCGCGTGCACGGGCGCTGCTACGCGAGGCTTGTGGGCCTCGGGGTTATGCAGCTCCTCGGTTCGCTCGGCAATCTCCTCGGCGCTAAAGCCGACTTCGGCCATGGCGTCCTCGATGGGCAGGCGGCGCACGATATAGCAATGGTGCACCTTCTGGTTGCGCGCGAAGTCCTCGGGGATGGTCTGCGCCGTAATGTCCTCCAGCACGACGCCCGCGCGCGCGAGCTTGCGCGTCTCGGGGCGGAAGCCACGCAGGTTACAGCTAAAGATGGCGTGGCCGCCCTGCGCGAGCAGGCGCGAAACGCCGGCCAAAAGCTCAACATGGTCGCGCTGAACATCCCAGGTGCGGCGGCCCATCTTGGACGAGTTCGAAAACGTGGGCGGGTCGACAAAGATCAGGTCCCAGCGGTTGCGCGTCTGGCGCTGGTCGCGAATCCAAGCGAGCACGTCGTCGCGCACAAAGTGGTGCTGCGGTCCCACAAAGCCGTTCTGGCGCATGTTGCGCTCGGCCCAGTCCAGGTAGGTGTTGGAGAGGTCGACCGTCACGGTCTCCTCGACGCCGCCGTCTGCCGCATAGCAGGTGGCGGTACCGGTGTAGGCGAACAGGTTGAGGAAGCGGCGCGCCTGCTTGGCGTGCTCGCGCACCAGATTGCGCGTGACGCGGTGGTCCAAGAAGATGCCTACGTCCAGGTAGTCGTCAAAGTTGACGGCAAAGGTAAGACCGCCTTCCTCGATGAGCGGCAGGCGACGGCGCGCGATGTTGGCGCGCTCGCTCGAGCCGCCCTTGCCGGCGCCCTGCTTGCCGTACTGCGAGCCACCGCGCGAACGCATGCGGGCCTTGGCGTGCACGTGCTCGGCCGGAACATCCAGGATGCGCGGCGCGATGGCCAAGATGTCGAGCATGCGGGCCTGGGCGAGCGCGGGGTCGATGGTCTTGGGCGCGGCGTATTCGGCGATGACGAGCCAGCGGCCCGGCGTCTGCGGGCAGCCCTCGTACAGATCGATGGCGGCGGAGTAATCGGGCAGGTCGGCATCGTAGACGCGGTAGCAGCTTACGCCCTCGCGCTTGGCCCACTTGCGACGCAGACGGGCGTTCTTACGCAGGCGGTTGGCGAACTGCTCGGACTCGGGGATGAGCACGGGCAGCGGCTTGCCGTCACCCAGGTCGAGCATGGCGGCAGGTTCGGGCATGGGGGCGTTGGCGGCTTCGTTTTCGGCATCCGCGGCCTGCTCCTCGGCATCCGCGCTGGTCGCAGCTTCAAATGTTGCGGCGGCATGGTCGAGCGAGGGCCAAACCTCAATAGTCGCCTCTTCGTTGTTGGGCATGACGGCGATGGAGTGCGCGGGCTCGGCATGGAGTGCGCGGGCCATAAGGCCGTCGCGGGCGAGGGCGGCGACCGGCGCGGCGGTAAGCTCGGGTGCGCGGCGCAGCTCGCCGACCAGCGTCATGGTGTCATGCATGAGCGAAAGCGGCGTCTCGGTCGTATCCGCGACCACGGCGGCACCGGCGACGGCGCCCGCATGGTCCAGCACGGTGGCGGGTTTGGCGGCGCAAAAATCGACAAAGCGCTTGTAGCCGGCGCACTTGACCATACGTTCGGCGGTTTTGCGGGCGGCGGGGTCGATGTCTACGGCAACGATGCGCACTTGGCGCTCGCGCGCTGCCGTCTCGCGCTCGCGTGCCTCGGCAAGCAGCTGCTCCCATAGGGCGGCATCGTGCAGCTGCCAGCCCTCAAAGCCCCAGCGCTCGCGTACGGCGCCCGGGGCGCGGTCGGTCAGAATGCTCACGGCCTCCAGCAGCAGACCGCCGCCGGCACACGAGGCGTCGATCAGCGTGGGCAGGGCTTCGTTCTCGTAATCGTCGGCCGTCAGCTCGCGCTCGCATAGCGCGGTCCAGCCGACCTGCGCCAGCACCAGAGCGGCGTAGTCGGGGCGTAGCACGTGCGCGCCCTCGCCGGCACGGGTAGCCGCGGGCGGCAGGCGCTTGAACAGCGGGTTGCCCGAAAGGTCCAGGCTTATACTCGCGCGGCGCTGGCGTAGCGAAAGCAGCAGGTGGACATCGGGGTCGGCAGCATCGACATCGGCGCGACGGCCTGTGGTCTCGGCCAGACGGTCGCACAGCGCGTCCTTGGCGCGCAGGGCCGAGAAGCGCGTGTTGCGCAGCTGCTCGGTCACGCCGCGGGCGGTGATGGCGATGGTGGCGCCGGGGCGGATGACGGTCTCCCAGGCGATGTCGTAAACGCTGTCGTACAGCTCGTCGGCATCCTGCGCCTCAAAGCGCCCGAGCACCACGAACACACGGCTCGCCAGGCGCGACCACAGGCAGGCGCGGTAGCCTTCTTCGAGCTCGCCCTCAAACGTAGCACGGCCCTTTAAGCGGCGGACATGCGAAAGCCCGAGCCACTTGAGCTCGTCGGCGAGTGCGGATTCAAAGCCCTCGGGGCAGCTTGCATAAAAATCCATGGGTGACCTCTCTGGTTGCGTCGCTCCATTATATGATGGATGCTTCGTTTGCCATCGCCCTCGAAAGGAACCCATATGATTGATGCGTGCCCCTTGATTCCCATTTTCATTGCAACAGCCTCAGGACTCGGGGCCTCGCACAGGCTCCCGCCGCCTTACAGAACTGAAAGCTGGGCGTAGGGCAAATCCATGGCACGTGACCTGCGATTGCTCGGCCATAGATGGCGTAATCGAGGCTAAGGGAGGGCATCATGCGCAAGGGAAACGAGAGCTGGTTCTGGCACGCGAACGACATGGTGGCGGCGGGCGACATGAACCCCGTGGTCCGCGTCCTGTGGGCCGCGCTCATCGTAGGCATCGGCGTCGCGACGATGGCCACGCTCTGGATCGTCACGAGGTAGCGCGCCACGAACGGATGATGAGGCACGCGGCGCATGCCACGCTGGCGGAACCCTAGCCTCGCTGCTGGACAATCTGTTCGATGAGCTTCGCGACGGAGTCCTCGGCTGCGTTCCCGATCAGGTGATGGGCCGCGGCCTTCGCCTCTGGCATCGCGCCCGCGACTGCGTAGGAGTTCGGCACCTTATCGAGGAGCGTCACGTCGTTTTCCGAGTCTCCGATAAAAGCGACCTCGTCCAGCGTGACCCCAAGGCTGCCGAGAAGCGCGTCGAGTCCGTTTACCTTGCTCCAGCCAGCCGGAACAACATCGAGGAAGAATGGGACGGGCGAGGGGAAATCAAGTTCTGGGCAGGCTTCCTTGCATCGACTCCGAACGACTTCCGTCGGGGCGGAGCTGACGTTGACGAAGATGCCGGCGGTTATGACGTCACGGTTCGTGGGCACGTCTCCGAGCGCCATGTCTCTTCCGGAGTCCTTAACGACTTCCAAGGCGAATTCGTCGCCAGGCTCGACGGCGCAGAGGAACTGCTCGCAGCGCTTGCCTGTCTCATCGACATCGGCGACTAGCCAGAGTGACGTCCCCGCGTAGGGGCGTACAGCGCTATCGAGCTTGACGAGGGCCTCCGTCGAGAGCGTCTTTTTGAACACGAGTTCGCCGCTGGAGAAGACCTTCTTTCCGTTGGCCATGATGCCGGTCGAGAAACAGCGCGCGTCGCCGTCAAAGGCATCGGCCAGGTCGGCGTAGTCGCGCCCGCTTGCGGGGCCGAACGCGATGCCCGCATCGAGCGCCGAAAGAATCGCGCTGTGCGTGCGCTCCGATACGACCCTTGAGCCAAACGGCAACAGGGTCCCATCCATGTCTGCGAGGATGAGCTTTATCAAGGGGTCCTCCCGTTTCGGTCTGGGCATCGGTGCGCCGGCGTGCGTCGTCCTAGCTGTATTGCTTGTCTCCCATGAGATTCTTCGAGATGATCCTGTTAAACTCTACCGGGTCATCCCAGCAAGAGGTCAGGAAGAGGAACAGCAGCTCGATGACGAAGTTGATCGAGCTGTGCGAGAAGGCGATCTCGGTTCCGGTGATGGCCTGATCTCGCGAGATGGCTCGGATGATATGCGTGGCACGCTTCGCGAGCGGCGTATCCGGGTTGTCTGTGATCATGATGATGGGGGTGTTCGAATCCTCGGCAGAGTCGAATATGTTGACGAGGCGCTTCGAGTATCCGGACGTCGAAATGACGAGCAGAACGTCATTCTCCTTGAGACTGGTTGCGACGGAGACCATGGCTTCGGTGGTACTGGGGCAAAACGCTCTGACTCCAACCTGCGAGAGCTTGAACGCCGCGTTTACGCCCATGTTAATCGAGTTGCCGACGCCCGCGATCAGGACGAGGTTGGCGTTGTGGAGCAGATTGACGACTGCCGAAAAGTCATCGGAGTCAATGAGCGAGGCGGTTTGGGAGAGCTCCTTGACCTTGTGAGACAGGACGTACTTGATGGAGCCCTCGACGTCGTCCAGAGTAATCCTGCCGTCCGTGGCCTTTTCTTCGCCGGATGCCCTGCTGATGGATATGCCGAGCGCCAGACGCATGTCCGAATAGGTTCGGTAGTCAAGCGTCCTTGCGAATCTCGAAACAGACGCCGGTGACGTACCGGTTTCTGCGGCGAGTTCGCGGACGGTCATCGTTGCGACATCCGACGGGTGGTCGAGCACATACGTTGCGATTGCCTTCTCCGAGGGGGATAGGCTGCTCATGACCGCGCAGATGTGGCTGAGCACATCCCCTGTCTTATCCATGGTTACTCCTTGGTCCTAGCTTGCTTTGTATCTTAGGTCAAGAGAGGTGAAAATTAAGCAAAATGTTTCATCAGCGGTGAAATAGCGTTTCACCGCTGATTTCCTACCGTTCACGGTAAATCGGTACTTCCTCGGCGCAATCCCAGCTTGAGCTGCTATCTTATGAGTCGTGAAACAACGGCACGAAAACGATGAAACAACAGAACATTGTTTCAACGCCTCGCAACTCCGTTTCACGCTAGATGGTGAATCACTTCGAAGCCCAGACAGGCACCCGGCGAGCAAGAAGGGAGAAGCACGATGCACAACGCCAAGACAAACGCAAGCATGACTTCGCTGTTCTTCGCGAACGTACTCTACTGGGTCTGCGCGGGCGTGTACTCGCCGTTTCTCTCCGCTCACTACACGAGCCTCGGCCTCAGCGCGGCCCAGACCGGCATCCTCCTCGCGGCGACCCCGGTGTGTGCGCTCGCCATCCAGCCGCTCTGGTCGACGATCGCCGACAAGCTCGGGCGCCGCCGCGCGGTCATCGTGGCCCTCTGCCTTGCGGCGGCGGTACTCGCTCCGCTGTATTACCTGGCGTCGACGTTCGTCCCGGTCCTTCTCGTAACCTTTGCATTCTCGGCGTTTTTCTCGGGGCTCCTGCCCCTGAGCGACTCCCTCGTCATCGAGCTCGCGGATCGCTCTGGCCTGGACTTTTCTCGCATTCGCATGGGTGGCACCATCGGCTACGCCATCGTCGTCCTGATCGTCGGCTGGCTGCTTGACGTGGCTCCTCAAATCCAGTTCGCGGTGGTCTCCGCCGCGCTGGTGGCCTTCGCGGCTCACATGTGGCGCCTCCCCGAGGCGGGAGTTCGCGCCAATGCTGCGGACGATCCCAAGGTCTCCCACGGAAAGGGCCTCCTCTCGCTGTTCACCAGCAACGAGATCGCATTCGTCTTGGTCTTCGCCTTCATCAGCTCGGCCGCGATTGGCTTCATCGGGGCGTTCTTGGGCCGCTACGCGGTCGAGCTTGGCGAGGGTCAGAACCTCGTGGGCGTCCTGAGCGCGGTCTCCGCTGCGAGTGAGATCCCCATCCTGCTCGTCTCCTCCAAGCTGGTCAGGCGCTTCGGCGAGATGAACCTCCTGATCTTTTCCTGCTTCATGGCGGCTCTCAGGCTCGTGCTCGTGGGCACCGGCATCGTCCCGCTCATGATCTGCGGACAGCTGCTGCAGAGCGTGAGTTACATGACCGTTTACTACTCCTGCGTTACCTACATTGCCAACCACACCTACGAGGATTGTCGCGCTCGAGGTCAGAGCGCCTTCGCGATGGTCCAGAGCGGTCTGTCCGTCGTGGTTGCGAACTTGTTTGGCGGTTGGGCGTGCGACGCGCTCGGCACGCACGCGGGTTTCCTGGCCTTCGCCCTCGCTTCAACGATTGCTGCGGTCGTTGCTCTTGTGACGTACGTGCTGTGGCGTAGAAGCGCGGCGCCACAGCCTGAGGAGGCGGCCGCATAGGCTCCACCGCGCTTCGCAAGCGCCTGCCTGCCTCGCGCTTCGCTTCGTGTTCAACCAGCTGACGAGCTGAGAACTGTCCGATCCAATGATTATCCAGGTGAAAGGAAGATAAAGATGTCTCTCATCAAGGTCAACGAGCTTCTTCAACATGCGACCGAGCACCACTATGGCGTGTCCGCGATCAACGTCATCAACACGGAGACCATCCGTTATGCGATCCAGGCCGCCGAGGATGAGCACATGCCCATCATCATCCAGTATTGGCCCGGCTTCGAGGACCACTGCGCCCTCGACATCATCGCCTTCGCCGCCCGCTATTACGCCGAGCGCGCGAGTGTGCCCGTCGCCGTCCACCAGGATCACTCCGCTGGTTACGAGATCGCCGTCAAGGGCGTCAAGGCCGGCTTCCCCTCCGTCATGGTCGACGGTTCCTCACTTCCCTATGAAGAGAACTTCCAGCTCACGAAGGACGTCGTCCAGGTCGCCAAGATCTTCGACGTCGACATCGAGGCCGAGCTCGGCCATGTCGGTAACGGCTCCGACGCCAACGATTTCGTGAACAGCGACCACTACACCGACCCGAACCTCGCCGAGGAGTTCGTCGAGGGCACCGGTTGCGGCTCGCTCGCCATCGCCGTCGGCAATGCCCACGGCCCCTACGTCAAGGTCCCGAACCTCGACATGGAGCGCATCAAGGCCTGCAGGGAGGCCGTCAGCGTTCCCCTTGTCATGCACGGATGTTCCGACATCCCCGACGAGCAGCTCCAGGAGGCCGTGAACCTCGGCATGAGTAAGTTCAACATCGCCACGGAGTACTTCCGTTCCATGTACCGCGCCTTCGAGAAGGACATCAACTCCGGTAAGAACGACGGCAACGGCGTTGGCCTCCTGATGGACGCCGCCCCCGACATGCGCGCGTTCGTCGCCAGTAAGATCCAGCTTCTGAACCCCAACCACTATTCGCTCTAGGAGAGACTCGATGAAGAAGGTTCTTGTCGCGTCGCACGGCCACCTCGCAAGCGGAATCAGGAGCTCGATCGAGATTCTGACCGGCATGGCGGACATGGTGGAGGCAGTTGACTGCTACGTGGACGATTCCGATTTCACCCCTCGCATCCAGGCCTTTATTGACTCGGTGGGCCCTGAGGACGAGGCCGTCATCTTCACCGACATCTACGGTGGCTCCGTCTTCCAGAAAGTCGTCCTCATGGAGCCGGAGAAGCGCGGAATCGTCCACGTCACCGGTATGAACCTCGGCCTCGTGATCGAGACGCTCCTCGGCGCCGAGCCGGTCACGGCAGATTCGATCAAGCAGAGCGTCAAGCTGGCGAGGGCGACGATGCAGGTCGTCGAGCCTCCGAGCAAGGCCGCGGACAACGAGGAGTCCGAGGGAGACTTCTTTGATTAGAGAGCACTAACAAGCAGGGAGAGAGGAAACAATGATTGTACAGGTTCGAGTCGATGACCGTCTGATTCACGGACAGGTCGCCCTGGTGTGGACCAAGGAGCTCAACACCACCAGGATCATCGTCGCCAACAAGCACGCCGTGGAGAGCGATGCCCTTCGCATGACGCTTTCCATGGGTACGCCGGCGGGCCAGAAGCTCCTCGTCAAGGATGTTCCGGATGCCTGTCGCATCGCGAACGATCCGCGTGCGGACTCCATGCGCATCTTCGCGCTCACCAACTGCGTGCGTGACGTGCTTGAGCTCGTTAAGGGCGCACCGGGCAAGATCGAGGGCGTGAACGTTGCCAATGTCGGCCGCTTCGACAAGTCCGATCCGGATAGCAAGGTCGCCCTCAACTCCACGATCATGCTCAACCCGGATGAGCTCGAGGCCGCGAAGGAGCTTTGCGAGCAGGGTATTCCGGTTTTCCATCAGCTTATCCCATCCAATCCCAAGACTCCTCTCAAGAGTCTGATCGAGGCGGCGGGGAAATAAGGGGATTTGGCCAGGCGGCCAAATGAAATGAAAGAAAGGAAGTCAAATGATTGGGTTGGCATTAATGGCCTGGTTGACCGTGCTGATTTGCTACGGCGGCAACTGGGTTCTCGGTCAGTGCATGATCGAGCGTCCTCTCGTGGTGGGCCTCGTTGCGGGCCTCCTGATGGGCGACGTCAAGACCGGTGTTATCATCGGTGCCTCTCTCGAGGCGATCTTCATGGGCGCGGTTAACATCGGTGGCGCTATCTCCGCCGAGCCCGTTACTGCGACCGCCCTCGCCGTCGCCTTCACCGTTGGCGCCGGCATCGACCAAGGTGCCGCTATCACGCTGGCCGTTCCCGTGGGTGTCGTCACCGCGTTCCTCTCGATCTTCATGAACAACGTGTTCCTTGCGTTCTTCGCCGCCACCTTTGACAAGATGGCCGCCGAGGGCAACGAGAAGGGCCTCGCGCTTCAGCACTTCGTTCTCTGGTTCGTTAAGTACGCTGCCTTTGGCCTCATCGCCTTCCTCGGCGTGTACCTCGGCGCTGAGCCCGTTGCCGCCATCGTTAACCAGATTCCGGCCAATGTCATGAACGGCCTCAACGCCGTGGGCGCCCTCCTGCCCGCCGTTGGTATGGCGCTCCTGCTCCAGATGCTGTGGAGCACCGAGCTTAGCATCTACTTCTTCCTGGGCTTCACGCTCTACCAGTACCTCGGTCTCCCGATGATCGCCATCGCGGTTCTCGGTGTCATCATCGCGGTGGCCTCCGCCCTCCGCGACAAGGAGATCTTCGATCTCACCAAGAAGGGCGTAGCCGCCCAGGCCGTTTCCGGCGACTCTGCAACCAGCGACGAGGAGGATTTCTTCGCATGAGTAACCTGACCAAGAATGTGAGCCCTGAAGACAAGAAGATGCTCAACAGCATTTTCCTGCGCTCCTTCTCCGTGTTCGCCTCCTGCGCCGGCGGTTCCGTCAAGGCTGGCGCCGACGGCTGGCTGTACTCCGTCCAGCCCGCGCTTAACCGCTACTACGCCGATGACCCCGAGGCCTGTGCCGACGCCATGAAGCGTCACACGACTTGGTACAACATTACCCAGAACGTCGGCACGTTCGCCATGGGCCTCGTCGCCTCCATGGAGAGGGAGAACTCGCGGCACGAAGACTTCGACACCGAGTCCATCGACGGTATCAAGGTCTCCCTGATGGGCCCGATGTCCGGCATCGGCGACGCAATCTTCTGGGGCGTCTTGCGTGTTATCGCCGCCGGCATCGGAATCAACCTCGCCATGAGCGGCTCGCCCCTCGGCGCGATCATGTTCCTGCTGATCTACAACATCCCGTCGATCCTCTGCCGATACTTCATGACCTACCTCGGCTTCAGCATGGGCACCAACTTCATCTCCGAGATGTACGAGGGTGGCCTCATGAAGCTCATCACCAAGGCGACCTCCACGATCGGCCTCGTGATGATCGGCGCCATGACTGCGGCGAACGTCCAATTCAACACGATCCTGTCCATTCCGGTTCAAGACTCCGACCCCGTCATGATCCAGACCTACCTCGACTCGATCTTCAAGGGCATCGTGCCCCTGGGACTTACTCTCGTCGTCCTCTGGCTCCTGCGCAAGAAGAACGTGAACGTCAACATCATCCTGGTCGGCATCATGGTTCTGGCGCTCGTCCTCGGCCTCGTGGGCATCGTATAAGGCGGTTTCCGGATCATTCGAAGCCTGTTCAAGGCAATTCCTGGCGGCACGCGATCGAGGACATTCGACGCGTGCCGCCCCATTAGAAGGAGAGAATATGCGCTACACGCACCTCAAGAACTCCGACGTTGACGTCTCCCAGCTCGCCGTGGGCACCTGGGCGATCGGCGGCGACTCCTTTGGTGAGAACGATGACGCCGCCAGCATGTCCGCCATCCGCACCATGCTCGATCACGGCGTCAACCTCATTGACACCGCGCCGTGCTATGGCAACGGCACGTCCGAGAAGGTCGTCGGCAACGCGCTCAGGGGCATCGACCGAGAGAGCTACCTGCTCTCGACTAAGGTTGGCCTGATCACCAGCGCCGCCGGCTATGACCGCGACTCCTCGTTCAAGAACATCATGAGGGAGGTCGAGAGCTCGCTGCGCAACCTCCGCACCGACTACATCGATTTCTACTTCGTGCACTGGCCCGACGCTAAGACCCCGTTCTCCGAGACGATGTGCGCCCTCCAGCTCCTCAAGGAGCAGGGCAAGATTCGCCACATCGGCGTCTCCAACTTCACGACCGAGATGATCGAGGAGTGCGAGAAGGTCGCTCAGATTGATGTCCAGCAGCCGCCCTACTCTATGGTTGACCGCTCCTCCGAGGACCTCATCAAGTGGGGCTACGAGCGTGGCATCGACTCCTTCACCTATGGCTCCCTTGGCGCAGGCATCCTGTCGGGCAAGTTCCGCGCGCTGCCGAAGTTCGAGGAGGGCGACGTCCGCGCCGGCTTCTACGACTACTTCCAGGAGCCCAAGTTCTCTCGCGTCCAGGAGCTGCTCAAGGTCATGGACGAGATAGCCGAGGCTCACGACAAACCCGTGGCACAGGTCGCCGTGAACTGGAGCACCCAGAAGGAGTACGTTGGCACCGCGCTCGTTGGCGTGCGCACGGACGCCCACGCGATTCAGAACTGCGAGACGTTCGAGTGGGAGCTTTCCGCCGATGAGATGGCCAAGCTTGATGCCAAGCTTGACGAGCTGAAGATCGGCTAGCCATGGGCGCCGAGGAGAGAAAGTACCCCACTTCCGAGCTTGAAGTCCTTGAGCGTGGAGCTAGGGAGGTCGTCGAGCCTAATGGGCTGAAGCTCCTACTGAAGCCCGTGCCGGGAGATGAGCGCGAGCACGTGCTCGATCCGCGCGTCTATGCGCGCGCCCACGCGAAGCTCGCTGCTGGTCCGGCGCCGGCGGGGCCGGTGGACGTGATCGCGTGGCGCTCCGCGCCCAACAAGGAGACCCATGTCGTGAGGGGCGCGGGCGTTGCCAAGAAGACCGTCGTCATGAATTTTGGCGACAGGGGCATTCCCCTGCACGTCTTCACGCCCGAGAGCCACGAGAGCGGTTCTGCCGCGCTCGTGTTCATCCATGGCGGCGGCTTTATGGTTGGCAACATCGGCCAGTACGAGAACTGCCTGCGCGACATCGCGGAGCGAACGGGTTGTGTTGCGGTCTACCCCGAGTACCGCCTGTCTCCCGAAACGATGTTTCCCGGTGGCGTCGAGGACTGTGTGAAGACGCTCGGCTGGCTTGTCGAGCATGCGGATGAGCTGGGTGTTGACGCGACGCGGATCGCCGTGGCTGGCGACTCCGCGGGCGGAAGCCTGACCAACGCCGTCGTCCTCGACGGGTCCCATGTGGACAGGATCAAGCTCGTGGCCGAGCTGTATCCGCTCGTTGACGGCGGCCCCGTTCCGGAGGAATGGTCCTATGACCTCTATGAGATTGTGAACGACCAGAGGATCGAGGCTTTGAGCAGGGTGGATCGCATTCGCAATGCCAATGATGACCTGCCGCTGATGTACACCAACGGCAATGCGGAGGAGATGCTCGACCCGAGGGTGTCTGCCCTGTTCGCGGAGGACGTGAGCGCGTTCCCCCGCACGGTCATCATCTCTTCCGAGTATGACTACCTGCGCTATCAGGATGAGCTGTTCGCGAAGAGGCTGCAGGATGCGGGCGTTGATGTCACCGCGATTCGCTATCGCGGCTGCGACCACGGCTTCTTCGAGATGTACGGCGTGATGCCTCAGGCTGAGGACGTCTGCCGCGTCATCTCCGAGGAGCTTGCGAAGATCTAGAGGTTCGTCGCGGTGGCCTCCTGGACGAGTGACGGTCCGGCGGGATGCTAGGTGCGTCCCGCCGGACCTTTGCGTTGGCGGGCGCGTGTGGGGTTTGCCTCGGCGGTGCCGGATTGACTGGGAGACGCGTTTACCGCCGAGCTTCCAAGCGAGCCCAGCAAGCAAACCGCGAGCTGAGCCCCAAGGGCATCGACAAGGGCGTGGGCGTGGCGCGAGCGCTGGCGTATCTGGGCCGCGAGGGAAATGCGCGCACTTTTGGCTTCGGCGATTCGGGCAACGACCTGGGCATGCTCGCCGCCGTCGAGACGGCTGTTACCATGGGCAACGCCATGCCCGAGGTCAAGGCGGTCGCCAACTACGTGACCGACGACGTCGCACACGACGGTACCGTCACCGCCATGCGCCACTTTGGGTTGATCTAGCGGGAACCGTCCAATTACCGTTCACCCGCGGCGGGCGGCTCAAATCGGCTCGCCCTGCAAAATCGTTTTGCCGCTGGAGGGTGTGCTCAAAAACGCTAAAGCGTTTATGCCGTTCGCCGAGAAGATAAAAACCGCAGCTCACGCCTTGATAAACGTAGGTAAAGTGTTTAGCAGTTTAACGCCCATGTGCAAGCGAAAGGAATCAGGCAGATGGCAATCAAGGTGTTCGCTGACGGTGCAAACCTCGAGGGCATGCTCGACATGTACGAGAACGGCAACGTTCAGGGCTTCACAACCAACCCGTCCCTTATGAAGAAGGGCGGCGTGACGGATTACCGCGCATTTGCCAAGGAGGTCCTGGCCCACATCACCGATGTGTCCGTGTCGTTTGAGGTCTTTGCCGACGACGTCGAGACCATGGAGGTCGAGGCTCGCGAGATCGCTACCTGGGCCGAGAACGTCTACGTCAAGATTCCGTGCGTGACCACCAAGGGCGAGTCCACCGCCGAGCTGGTGCGCAAGCTTTCCGCCGACGGCATCAAGGTCAACGTCACCACCATCTTTACGCCTGCGCAGGTCGACGAGATGGTCGAGGCCGTTGACGCCGAGACGCCGTCCATTATCTCGCTCTTTGCCGGCCGTATCGCCGATACCGGCGTTGATCCCATTCCGTTTATGACGGAGTCGGTCAAGAAGGCCACCGCCAAGCCCAACTGCGAGGTCCTGTGGGCATCCACGCGCGAGCTCATCAACATTTACCAGGCCGAAGCCTGCGGTTGCCAGATCATCACGGTGCCCAACAGCATCCTGGCCAAGCGCAAGAACATCGGCCGCGACCCGTACGAGGTCTCGCTCGACACTGTCCGCGGCTTTGCCAAGGATATCGCCTCGCTCGGTTTCCATATCCTGCCGTAACGCGAACATTGGCTGCGCCGAGGGTTGTTCGCCCCGACCTTTCCTTTCCCTATCGCTCATGCGCTTCGCGAGGGTCGCGCTAGGCAAAGGAAAGGCCGGGGCTGCCGACACGAGCTGGCCGGTAGGTTGGTAATCGGCCTCCATATCCTGCCGTGGGCAAAGGTACCCCCGCCTGCGACGTGCAAAATCGAGAGTATTCAGCAAGGTAAAGGTTTTTACCAGCTGGTTGAAGCACGGAACAGCCCCTGTTTTGGCTCTAAAAACGCCAAAACGGGGGCTGTTTGTGACTTTATTGCCTCTGAGGGGCGTTCGGAGCGGCGGAAATTGCAGAATACTCGCGATTTTGCACGCTGCTACAGGGGGTACCCTTGCTTTGGCGGTTTATTTCCCCTGCACCATGGTGAGCGAGATCTTCTTGCGGTCGCGATCGACCTTTTCGACCCACACCTTGACCGTGTCGCCGACGCGCACCACGTCGCTTGGGTGCTTGACGAAGCGGTTGGCCAGCTTTGAGATGTGCACGAGGCCGTCCTGGTGAACGCCCACGTCGACGAAGGCGCCAAAGTCGACGACGTTACGCACTGTGCCCTTGAGCTCCATGCCGGGTTCCAGGTCGTCGATGGAAAGCGCCGAGCGGCTAAAGACCACCTCGGGCGCGTCGTCGCGCGGGTCGCGGCCGGGCTTCTTGAGCTCGTTGACAATGTCGATGAGCGTCAGGGTACCGCAGTCCAGGTCGCTTGCCAGCGCCGAGATGCTGCCCAGGCGGCGCTCGATGTCGGGCACGCCGCCGCGGCCGAGCTCGCCTGCCGCAACGCCGGCGCGCTCCAAGACGGCCGTGGCCACCTCGTAGCTCTCGGGGTGAACGCTTGTCGCGTCGAGCGGGTTCTTGCCGCCGCTGATGCGCAGGAAGCCTGCGGCGTTGAGATATGCCTTGGGTCCCAGCTTGGGGACCTTCTTGAGCTGGCGGCGATCGGTAAAGGCGCCGTTTTCCTCGCGGTAGGCCACGATGTTTTTGGCTACGCTTGGCGTAATGCCCGACACGTAGCCCAGCAGGCTTGCGCTCGCGGTGTTGACGTCGACGCCCACACGGTTGACGACGTCTTCCACCACGTGGCCCAGGGTGCGCGAAAGCTCGGCCTGGTCAAGGTCGTGCTGGTACTGGCCAACGCCGATGGACTGGGGCGGAATCTTGACGAGCTCTGCCAGCGGGTCTTGCAGACGGCGGCCCAGGCTCATGGCGCCACGTACGGTGACGTCCAGGTCGGGATATTCCTGGCTGGCGAGCTCGGAGGCGGAGTACACCGACGCGCCGGCCTCGTTGACGATGGTGTAGCGAAGGCTGGGAGCCTGCTCGGAGATGAACTCCGAGACGACTTCCTCGGTCTCGCGGCTGGCGGTGCCGTTGCCGATGACGATGGTGTTGACGCCGTCTTTCTTGACGAGGCGGGCGAGCTCGCGCTTGGTGCCGGCGACGTCGTGGCGCGGCTTGGTGGGGTAGACCACGCCGTGGTCGAGCAGCTTACCGGTCTCGTCCATGACGGCGACTTTGCAGCCGGTGCGGTAGCCCGGGTCGAGCGCGAGTACGCGGGCGCCGCGCACGGGGCGCGCCGAGAGCAGGCCCTCGAGATTCTTGGCAAAGACGTTGATGGCCTCGGTCTGCGCGCGGACGGTGAGTTTGGCGCGGGCCTCGCGCTCCAGCGAGGGGGCCATGAGGCGCTTGTAGCCGTCGGCGATGGCTGCGTCAAAGACGGGGGCAAACACGCCCTGGTGTCGGGGCCAACGGCTGCCGAGGCGTGCCGTGGCGGCGGCACCATCGACGTTCACGCGTACGCGGAGCTTGCCCTCGCGCTCGCCGCGGTCGATAGCCAGAACGCGGTGGTTGGGAATACGGCGCAGCGGCTCGTCAAAGTTGTAGTAGGGCTCGTAGGGAGTCTTCTCGGCGGGGTCGGTGGCCTCGACGACGATATCGGCGGTGTTTTGCGTAAAGGCGCGCAGGTCGGCGACGTTCTCGGGATCCTCGGCCACCGTCTCGGCCACGATGTCCGCCGCGCCGGCGAGCGCCTTCTCGGGCGTGTCGAAGCCGGCCTCCTCGTTGACGTATGCCGCGGCAGCGTCGAGTGCGCTGCCCTTGGCCGAGGCCTGCATGATGATCATGTTGGCGAGCGGCTCCAGGCCGGCCTCGCGGGCCTTCTGCGCGCGGGTCATGCGCTTTTTGCGGTAGGGCTTGTAGAGGTCCTCGACGCGCTGAAGCTGCGTGGCCTCGCGAATCTGCTGCTCGAGCTCGGGCGTGAGCTTGCCCTGGGCGTCGATGAGCAGAATGACATCCTCTTTGCGCTGCTCAAGATTGCGCAGGTAGGACAGGCGCTCGTCGAGTGCGCGCAGGGCGACGTCGTCCATGCCGCCCGTGGCCTCCTTGCGGTAGCGCGAGATAAAGGGGATGGTGTTGCCCTCGTCGATGAGCTTGACGGCCGCCTCGATGTTGGCGGCCTTAAGGTTGAGCTCGCGGGCGAGCTGGGCGATAAGATCCATGAGAATTCCTGTCTGTGAGTACGTTACAGGTGCATGAGCCACCCAGTCTACCACCCGCCCGCGCGCCGCGGCTGCAAAGAAAAGCCCCGCGGGCAGGAGGCTGCTCGCGGGGCAAAGAAGAGGGGCTTATTTGTGGCGGACCGAGGGGCCCGGCATGGGGTTTCTGCCGCGGCCTGTCCTAAGGTGCTACAGCTCGACGAGCTGGCCGGTCTCGGCGGCCTCCTTGATGGCGTTGAGAAGCGTGAGCGTCTTGACGTTATCGGCGGGGGTTACGACGGGCTCAACTTCGCGGCGGACAACCTTCACAAAGTGCTTGAGCTGCATCTTGTGCGGTAGCGCCGGGTCGACGGCAGGAATCTCCATCTGCAGCGGCTTGTGCCAGTTGGAGGCGCCGTCGTAGGAGAACTGGTGCAGGCGGGGCAGCGACAGGGCGCCTTTGGTGCCGCCGATGAAGTAGGCGTCGGCGTCGAAGGGGCGGTACTGCGGGTCCTCGCGGGCGGTCGCCTCCCAGTTCCAGGGGCTGGCGGTGGCGTCGGAGATGGTCATGCTCGCGAGCGCGCCATCGGCAAAGCGAACGTTGACCACGGCGGAGTCCTCGGTCTCAAAGCCGCGGGCGGCGCTGGACTGCATGCCCTGGACGGCGACGGGCTCGCCCAGCAGGTAGCGGAGTAGGTCGACGTCGTGAACCAGATTGACCAGGATCGGGCCGGCACCCTTCTTGCGGCGCCACTCGACATCGAAGTACTCGTCGTTCTTATAGATCATGTAGTGGAAGCTCGACACGGTGAGCTTGCCCAGCTCGCCGGACTCGATGATCTCCTTGGCCTTGTTGACGAAGGGGTTGTGGCGACGGTGCTGACCCACGAGCACGGGCACGCCGGCGGTCTCGGCCTCGGCGGCGAAGGCCTGGGCATCCTCGAGATCGTTGGAGATCGGCTTTTCGACCAGCGGCACGATGCTGCGCTTCACAGCCTCGCGGGCAACGCCCAGGTGCAGGTCGTTGGGGGTGGCGATGATGACGGCCTCGGGCTTGACCTCGTCCATCATCTGGGCGGGATCGGTGTAAAACGGCACGCCGGCGGACTCGGCCGTGGCGCGGGCGCCCTCAAAGGCGTCGGCGATGGCGACGAGCTCGGCCTCGGGCTCCTCGGTGACAAAGCGGATGTGGTTGCGGCCCATGGCGCCGGCGCCGATGACGGCAATGCGGACGGGGTTGAGCTCAGACATTTCGACTCCTTAATACTGGTGACCGGTGGAATGCGACAAAGGGTCTGTCCCTTTGTCGCATCGGTAAAACTAGGCGGACTTCTTCTTGCTGTCGGAGACCATCATGTAGACGGTGAGCACGACGGCGATGGCGGCGATCACAATGGCGCCGTAGAAGGACTGCTGGTAGGCGGCGCTGCCGGCCTCGGCGTGATACAGCACGGCGGTGATGGGCTGGCTGATCCAGGTAGAAGCGGCGTAGCCCAAGAACATGATGCCGTAGTTGACGCCGATGTTGCTGGTGCCAAAGGCGCCACCGGTGAGCGGCGGGTAGATGACGAGCAGGGCGCCAAAGCTAAAGCCGAGCAGGGCGAGCGCCACAAAGAACATGCTCTGCGTAAAGCTCATCGACATGATGACGAGTGCGACGATGGTGACGACAAGGCTGATGAGCAGCGACTTGTAGGCGCCGAGCTTGTCGATGATCTGACCAAAGGACAGACGGCCGACCAGGTTGGCGCAGGTGTTGACGGAGACGACCACGCCGCCGAGGGCGACAGCCGCGGCGCTCGTGGGGTCGGCGAAGAGCTGGACGGCGGCGATGGAGGCAACCTTGCCCACGAGCAGGGTACCCGCGGTGGCGGCAAAGGCGAAGGTGACGATGAGGACCCAGAAGCGCGGGGTTTTGACCATCTCGCCCGGGGTGAGGTCGCCGAAGGTACCGGCGTGCGCGCCGCCCTTGGGGGCCTCGAAGCCCTCGGGCAGCCAACCGGCCTCGGGGGCCTTCAGGAACAGGGCGGAGGCGGCGATCGTCACAAAGAAGATGACGCCGAGTGCCTTGAGGGCGCCAAAGATGCCCAGACTCGGGATGAGCAGCGAGGCGAGCACCGGGGACAGCACAGCGGGGCCGGCGGTCGAAGCGGCCAGGGTGATGCCGGAGGCGAGGCCCTTTTTGTCGATGAACCACTTTTGGCCGGTGGTGAGCGCGGGGTTGTAGCCCAGGCCGTTGCCGATGGCGGCGACGAGCGAGAACCACAGGTAGAACTGCCACGGCTCGGTGACGGTGCCGGACATGAACCAGCCCACGCCGTAGCACACGGCGGCAGCGATCACGACGTTGCGCGGGCCGATCTTATCGGAGATGCGGCCGGCGAAGATGCCCGTCACGGCCATGATGGTCTGGAAGACCGGGAAAGCCCAGGTAAGTGCGCTGGACCACTCGGGGTAGACGGCGAGCAGGTTCTTGGACACGACGGAGTACAGCGCGATGGAGCTGATGAAGAACATGGTGACGCACGCGGCGGAAAGCACGACGGCGCGACCCTTGTTGGAGTTGGTGGAAGCCATGGGACTCTTTCTAATCGATACGGGGGAGGAGCGGGCGTGTCCGCGGTGCCTCCCTGTCAGGTTGGTTTACTGGTCAGTCGGCTTTGCGACGCCGGACTCGTCGGACCAAAGCTCGACACCCTTGTTCTTGAGGTAGTTGTCGGCAAAGGCGCGGCGGCCGCCGGGCTTGGCGGTGAGGTCGCCCATCATATTGGAGAAGCCGCCGTCGACCTTGATGGCGTCGCCGGTGGTAAAGTCCGAGCGCTTGGACGCCAGGAACATGACAGCGTTGGCGATATCGCTGACCTCGCCGATGCGGCGCGTGGCGATAAGGCGGCTGCGGCTCTTCTCGACCTCGGGGTCGGCGTAAAAGCTCGCTGACATGGGGGTCTTAACAAAGCAGGGCTCGACGCAGTTGGAGCGCACGCCGTAGGGACCCCACTCGGCAGCCAGCATCTTGGACATCATGTTGACGCCCGCCTTGGTGGAGCTGTACACGCCCGAGAACGTTTCGGGGGAGTGACTGGCGACGGTGGAGATGTGAACCAGGCGGCCCTGGCCGGCCTTGATCATCTCGCGACCAAAGCGCTGCGAGGTGATGAAGTAGCCGGTGAGGTTGACGTTGAGCACCTGCTCCCAGTCGCTCAGCGGCAGGTCCTCCATGGCGGCGAAGCGCAGGATGCCGGCGGTGTTGACGAGGACGTCGACACGGCCGAAGTCGGCGATGGTGGCGTCGACGGCAGCCTGAACCTCGGCCTCGTCGGTGGCGTTCATCTTGTAACCCTCGGCGTGGATGCCAAACTCGGCAGCAAGGTCGGCGGCAGCGGCCTTGACCTTCTCCTCGTCCAGGTCGAGCATGACGACGTTGGCGCCGTTGCGGGCGAACTCGCGGCAAATCTCGACGCCCATACCGCCGAGCGCGCCGGTCACGGCGCAGACATCGCCCTCGAGCTTAAGCCAATTGCTCATAGGAACTTCCCTTCTTGTGCCTCCCGGTGGGTCGCTCCCATTAACCGACCCACGTGGTTTTCGCTGGTTATCGTATGCTTTGCATTTGCGCAGGTGAATTGCATATTTGTTAGAATGGCGTTAACCGTAGGTTTACGCCGTGCGATGCAGTTTGTTCTCAATTGAGTGTGTGACCTGCCAAAACAACCCCCTTTGGCAACGCATGGCCATATGTCTGGAAACGGGAGATTGACGTGTACGATCGACGACTTGAGGCCATATCGGCCGCCGCGGAGCTGGGAAGCTTCTCGCGCGCCGCGGCAAAACTGCGTGTGTCGACCCCAGCGCTCGTCAAACAGGTGTCGGGATTCGAGGCCGAGTTTGGCATCACGTTGTTCGAGCGCTCACACTCGGGCGTCAAGGTGACGCCGGCGGGTGCACTGCTGGTGGACGATGCGCGCTCGATCATGCGCCAGTCCGAGGATGCGTTGCGCCGCGCCCGACGCGCGGCGGGCGATGGCGGCGCCGTGCGCCTGGGCGTGTCGATGATGTGCCCGGGGCGCCAAACGCTGTCGATGTGGTCGGGCATCCACGATCTGGAACCGTCGCTGCGATTTGAGATCGTGCCGGTAAGCGATCTCTACGACGAGCGCGAGACCGTCATGCGCAGCTTGGGCCGCGAGGTCGATGTGGTGCAGTCGAGTTTTTCGACCCCGCGCTGGGGCGACGCCTGCCAAAAGCTCCTTATCGTCAACGTACCGTTTTATATTGATGTGCCGCGCACGAGCCCGCTTGCGCGCAAGACGCGCATCACGGTCGCCGACCTGGAGGCCATGCGCCTTCGCGTGCTTCGCCACGGCAACGACGCCATGGACAGCCTGCGTATCGATCTTTTGGCCGACGGCGGCGTGGACGTGATCGATGTGGATAGCTTCGACTTTGCGCTCTTTAACGAAGCCGAGGAAAAAGGCGACGCGGTGCTCACCTGCGGCGCATGGTCGGGGGTACACCCAGCCTTTGTGGGCGTGCCGTTCCTCTGCGGGCGAGAGGTGCCGGTCTTTCTGCACTACCCGCTCGAGCCAACCCTCCAAGTCCAAAAATTCGTCAAAGCCATGGCCCAGCTTCTCACCTAGCTCATTTGGGATGGGGGCTTATTTAGCTACTTCGAGGATGATTTTTCTGGGACGGGGATTAAATAATCATTCGGTTCACAATGATTATTTAATCCCCGTCCCAGAAAAATCATCCTTACAAAACGAGGCCCTGGCCAAACGGCCAGGGCCTCGCAAACTTTTATTCCGTTCTAAATGACGGGCTGATTGCGCGTAGGAGGGTGCCCCGGGGCGGCGGGGTATTTCCTCCGCGCGCAGTTTCGCAGCGCAGCGAGAATGTTTGAGCACGGAGGAATTACCCCGCCACCCTCGGGGCGCCCTCCGTCAGTAACCGGTCCTACTCGAGCTCAAACGCACCGGTATACAGCTGGTAATAGTACCCGCGCTTGGCGATCAGCTCGTCGTGGTTGCCGCGCTCGATGATGCGGCCGTGATCCAGACAGATGATCGCGTCGGAGTTGCGCACGGTGGAGAGGCGGTGCGCGATGACAAACGTCGTGCGGCCTTCCATGAGCTTGTCCATGCCCTCCTGCACGATGGCCTCGGTGCGGGTGTCGATGCTCGACGTGGCCTCGTCCAGAATCATTGCCGGCGGATCGGCGACGGCAGCGCGGGCGATCGAGATCAGCTGGCGCTGGCCCTGCGACAGCTGGGCGCCGTTGCCGGTGAGCATGGTGTCATAGCCGTCAGGCAGGCGGGTGATAAAGTCGTCCGCGCCGGCGAGCTTGGCCGCCGCGATGCACTCCTCGTCGGTGGCATCCAGGTTGCCGTAGCGGATGTTGTCCATCACGGTGCCGGTGAACAGGTTCACGTCCTGCAGTACCACGCCCAGCGAACGGCGCAGGTCGGACTTGCGAATCTTGTTGACGTTGATGCCGTCGTAGCGGATCTTGCCGTCGGCAATGTCGTAGAAGCGGTTGATGAGGTTGGTGATGGTCGTCTTACCGGCACCGGTGGCGCCGACAAACGCGACCTTCTGGCCCGGCTTGGCAAACACGGACACGCCGTGCAGCACCTCGTGGTCGGGCGTGTAGCCAAAGTCCACGTTGTCCATGACCAGATCGCCACGCAGCGGCACGTACTCGATCTCGCCGGTCGCGCGGTGCGGATGCTTCCACGCCCACATGCCGGTGTGGTGGTCGGCCTCCTCGAGCTGCCAGGTGTCGGGGTTGACCTGCGCGTTGACGAGCGTCACGTAGCCCTCGTCGGCTTCGGGCTTCTCGTCGATGAGCTCAAAGATACGGTCGGCGCCGGCGAGGCCCATGACCACGGCGTTGATCTGCTGCGAGATCTGGCCGATCTGTCCGCAGAACTGCTTGGTCATGTTGAGGAACGGCACCACGACGGCGATCGACAGCGCCATGCCCGAGATGCTCAGGTTGGGCACGCCCAGCGCCAGGAAAATGCCGCCGGCAAGGGCCACCAGCACGTAGAGCAAGTTGCCCAGGTTCATAAGGATGGGCATGAGGATGTTGGCGTACATGTTGGCCTTCTGTGAGACCTCGAAGAGCTTTTCGTTGCGCTCGTCAAAATCGGCCTCGGCGGCAGACTCGTGGCAGAACGCCTTGACGACCTTCTGACCGTTCATGACTTCCTCGATATGGCCCTCGACCACGCCGAGCTCGGTCTGCTGCGCAATGAAGAAACGCGCGGAATTGGAGCCGAGCAGCTTGGTCATAAAGGTCATAAAGGCGACGCCGGCGATGATGACCAGGCACATCCACACGCTGTAGTACAGCATGATAAAGAACACCGTGACGATGATGATGATCGTCATGAGCAGGTTGGGCAGCGACTGACTGATCATCTGGCGCAGCGTATCGATGTCGTTGGTGTAGTGGCTCATGATATCGCCGCGCTGGTGCGTGTCGAAGTAGCGGATCGGCAGGTCCTGCATGCGGTTGAACATCATCTCGCGCAGCTTCTCGAGCGAGCCCTGCGTGACGATAGCCATGGCGCGGTTCCAGAAGAGCGAGGACAGGACACCGACGCCGTAGATGCAGGCGAGGGTGGTCACGAGCTGCAGAATCTTGGGCTGTGCGGCTTCCCAATCGCCCGACTGCCACGATTCGCTAATAATCTGCAGGGCGCTCTGCAGGAAGGTCGCGCCGATGGAGTTGATGATGGCGCAGAGCACCACGCCGGCGACGACAAGGGGCAAAAGCACGGGATAGAAGTCAAAGAGCGTCTTGATGAGGCGCGACATGGTGCCGCCCTTACGGTTGAGCGCGCGCTCGGCGGTCGTTGCCTTACTCATGTGCCTCGCCTCCTTCCTGGGTCTGAGCTTGCGTTGCGGATGCCTCGGTGTCGGCCTCGACGGCCCCTTCGCCCTCGGCAGACATCTTGTTTTGCGAGGTAAAGGTCTCTCGGTAGATCTCGCTCGTCTTGAGCAGCTCTTCGTGGTTGCCGATCTGTGCGATGCGGCCGCCCTCCATGACAATGATGCGGTCTGCGTCCTGCACGGAGCTGATGCGCTGGGCGATGATGAGCTTGGTCGTGTTGGGCAGATAGCTTGCCAGGCCTGCGCGAATCTTGGCGTCAGTCTTGGTGTCGACGGCGCTGGTGGAGTCGTCCAGGATCAAGATCTTGGGGCGACGCAACAGGGCGCGTGCAATGCACAGGCGCTGCTTCTGACCGCCCGAAACATTAGAGCCGCCCTGTTCGATCCAGGTGTCGTAGCCCTTGGGGAAACCGTCGACAAACTCGTCGGCGCAGGCCAGATGCGCTGCCTCGCGGACTTCCTCGTCGGTGGCGTTCGGGTCGCCCCAACGCAGGTTCTCGGCGATGGTGCCGCTAAACAGCACGTTTTTCTGCAGCACCATGGCGACCTGGTGACGCAGCGCGTCCAGGTCGTAGTCGCGCACGTCCACGCCGCCCACGCGCACAGCGCCTTCGGTGGTGTCGTACAGGCGGGCGATGAGGTTAACGAGCGTGGACTTGGCCGAGCCGGTGCCGCCGATGATGCCGATGGTCTCGCCGCTCGTAATGTGCAGGTCGATATCGTCGAGCGCCTGGCGCTTCGCATGCTTGGAATACTTAAAGCTCACGTGGTCAAAGTCGATGGAACCGTCGGCAACCTCGAGCACGGGCTCGGCGGGATCGGCGATCGTGGGCTCAGCGGCCAGCACCTCGGCAATGCGGTGTGCCGATTCGTCGGCCATGGTCACCATGACAAAGATCATCGACAGCTGCATCAGGCTCATGAGAATCTGGAAACCATAGGTAAAGGTCGAGGAGAGCTGGCCCACGTCGAACAGCGTGCCCTGGCTCGTGATGATGAGCTTGGAGCCCAGGTAGATGATGACGACAAACGCGCCGTTGACGCAGATGTTCATCATGGGGTTGTTAAAGGCGAGCAGCTTCTCGGCGCGGGTGAAGTCCATCTGGACGTCGCGCGCGGCGGTCGCGAACTTCTCCTTCTCAAAGTCTTCGCGCACATAGCTCTTGACCACGCGCATGCCGGTGACGTTTTCCTCAACGGACTCGTTAAGGGCATCGTACTTGTGGAACACGCGCGAGAAGATGGGGCGCACCTTAAAGATGATAAAGAACAGTCCAAAGCCCAGCAGCGGAATGATGACCAGGTAGACCATGGCGACGCTGCCGCCCATGATAAACGCCATGGTAAAGGCGAAGATCAATACCAGCGGCGCGCGCACGGCGATACGGATGATCATCATAAAGGCCTGCTGCACGTTGTTGATATCGGTGGTCAGGCGCGTGACGAGCGAGGAGCTCGAGAACTCATCGATGTTGGCAAAGCTGAACGTCTGGATCTTGTAGAACAGGTCGTGACGCAGGTTCTTGGCGAACCCGCAGCTCGCATGGCTGCAGGTGACGCCGGCCGCGGCGCCAAAAGCAAGGGATGTTAGCGCGATGAGCACCAAAAAGCCTGCGGTGGGAAGCATCTCGGCTACGGTGGCGCCGTCTTTGATGGCGTCGATCAGGTTGGCGGTGATAAATGGAATCAGCATCTCGCAGAGCACCTCGCCAAGCACGAGCAGCGGCGTGGCAACAGTGACTTTCATATAGTCGCGGATGCTTCCCATGAGGGTTTTAATCATCCAGTTCCTCCCAGGTTACGCGGATTTTATCGAGCATTTCGGCGAGGTCCTCGCGCTCGTCGTGGGTGAGCGCGCTAAAGGCCCGTTCTCTAAAGCGGATGCGGGCCGCCTGGTCGATGCGGGCGTTTTCCCGGCCGGTTTCGGTCAGGCGAATGGTGAGTTGCCGTCGATCCTTGGGGTTACGGCTGCGCTCGATGAGGCCGTTGAGCTCGAGCTTGGACAGGATCTCGGAAAGCGATCCCGGCTTGAGGTCAAAGTGCATGCCGAGCTCCTGCTGCGACATCTCGCCGCCGGGTTGCTTGGCCAGCAGGCAGATGATGGGCGCCTTGCCGGATACGCCTCCGCCATGAAAGTGCATGTAATGGCCGCAAAAGCCCAGGCCACTCAGGATGCGCTTGGCGAGTTTGTCTTCGGCGCTGACCGCTTCGGGTACATCCGCCGGCTGTGACGGGTCGCCGCCGGGCTCGTGCGAACAAAGGCTAAGAGGTTCATCGCACATGAATTAGTGCCGCTCCTTTCTTTAGTTAGGTAGAGGAATTGTTTTGTGCCTAACTAATTTAGGAGCGCATAGATTAATTGTCAAGGTACCAAACTTTATAGTTACGGCGTTTTGCCAAACGCCGTAACCGCTCGACGCTGCAAGCGTTCCTAAGCGGCAATCTGACGTTCAATCGTCGGGCATGGCCACAAGGCCTATGCCCTCCTCTTTCACGTCACCTTGCTCGCTTAGGAACGCTTTCGCTGTCCGTCCTCAACCGGAGATTCCGCCACGGTCTGCTTCGGTGCATGTGATCCCTTGGGGATGGAGGAAAAGGGATCACTTTGGGCTGCGATGATGCCTTTCGAAGCGGCCTTGCCAAAAACTATGCCTAATTACTACGATGAATCCAGCATCCCTGACCACAAAGCTGTTTCTTAAAAAACGCAAGCTATCTACCTGCGGTTTTGTTGGAGAGAAATTCGTTGTGGTTGGAGGCGGGCGGTTAAACGTAGTAAATAGGCATAGTTTTGAAATGGCGCTATATGAGTAGCATCAACTAGGCCGCTATGGAGCAAACAGCCCCCATTTCCGAAACCTTTCCGCAACAATTTGACCTCCACGGTGCCACCGCTCGCTCGCAATGCCCCCTGCGCTACACTTAGTCGTACTGTGGCGCTGCTGCGCCGCGCCCGAAACAAGGGAGACCCTCATGAAGAACACTCAGCTGCTGCTGATCAACGATATGTGCGGTTACGGCAAGGTCGCGCTTTCCGCCATGCTGCCGGTGCTGTCGCACATGGGCTACCGTATCCATAACTTGCCGACGGCGCTCGTTTCCGACACGCTTAACTACCCCAAGTTCTACATCCACGACACCACCGAGTACGTGCGTCAGAGTCTTGCCATCTGGGAAGAGCTCGGCTTTGAGTTCGACGCCATCTCGACCGGCTTTATCGTGACTGAGGAAGAGACGCGCATCATCTCGGACTTTTGCCACCGCCGCGCGCAAAAGGGCACCAAGGTGTTCGTCGACCCCATCATGGGCGACAACGGCAAGCTCTATGCCGGTGTGCCCGAGTCCACGATTGGCCTTATGCGGCACCTGCTGGAGTGCGCAGACTACGCTGTGCCCAACTATACCGAGGCGTGCCTGCTTGCCGATAGGCCTATTGCCGAGGAAATTACGCTCGATGAGGGCCGCGCCCTTGTGGACGCCGTGCGCGAGCTGGGTGCCAAGTCGGTGGTTATTACGAGCGCCGTGGTCAATGGCACGAACGCGGTTATCGGTTACGACCATGTAGCGGGGGAGTACTTTACGATTCCCTTTGAGCTCATTCCGGTCTATTTCCCGGGCACGGGCGACACGTTCTCGGCGGTGCTCGTCGGCCGCGTTATGGCAGGTTGGAGTCTGCAGCGCGCCACGGCCGATGCCATGCGCGTGGTGGCTGAGCTTATCGAGCGCAATGCCGATCAAGAGGACAAGTCGGCCGGCCTGCCCATCGAGGCCTGCTTGGACGTGATCGACCATGAGTAATGCTGGCGAGGGCGGCGTCAAGCCTGCGGGCGAGAACAAGCCGCTCGGCGCGCCGCGTGGCAAGCGTCCGCGTATCCGCGTGAGCTGCGTGGACCAGCTAGGTGCGTGCCGCTGCCACCATGGTCACAAGCCGGGCGACGTTTTTGACTTCGACCGAGACCGCGGCAAGATGTGCGCCATGGCCTGCCATGTGGGCTTTCCCTATATCGATATCCTGCGCTATGGCGGAACCGTGCCTGGCAACGAGCCTGGTACGGCAAAGTTCTGCTGCCCCGAGGTCGACACCCTCAACGTCTGGCTTGCCGAGATCGTCGACGAGTAGCCGAGCGAGGATTTTCTCCCATTGAAACGTCGAGCGAGGATTTTCTCCCACTTTGGGCGCAATTTCGCGCTCAAAATGGGAGAAAATCCTCGCTCGATTTGCAGCGACGGGAATCCCGATCCCGCTCATGCGCTCTCGTCTATATTCTGTATGCGAGTAAGGTCAAATTTCTGCATTTCATCCGATTTCAGTACTAAAAATTTCTGCATTTCATTGATAATAGTCGATATAAATTTCTGCATTTCATTTATCGTGGCGAAGGGAGAGCTTATGTTGCGCAGGAAAATCGCAGACGAGCTTAATCGTTGGCAGAGATCCATCGAACGAAAGGCGCTGTTCGTCACGGGTTCTCGCCAAATCGGCAAGAGCTACTCGATTCGCGAATTCGGTAAGTCAAACTACGCAGCCTATATCGAGCTCAATCTCGCGGAAAACCGCCAGGCAAGGGACGCTCTGCTCGAGGCGCGAGATGCCGATGATTTCATTAGCAGGGTGACGCTTCTTTCGGGAAAGCCGATTGCCCCGGGCGAGACCCTCGTGTTTATCGATGAGGTGCAGGAGGCACCGGACATCATGACGATGGCCAAGTTCCTTGTCGAGGACGGTCGTTGCCGCTGGGCGTTCTCGGGATCCATGCTCGGGACCCAATTCAAAGGCGTCAGGTCCTATCCCGTGGGGTATGTCCATGAACTCAAGATGTTTCCGCTGGATTTTGAGGAGTTCAGCTGGGCGATCGGGGTGAGCGAAGAGGCGCGGCGCTCGATTTGCGATGCGTGCCGCAACGAGACACCGGTTCCTGGTTATATTCACGACGCAATGATGGCAAACTTCAGGACCTATATCGTCGTCGGCGGTATGCCGGAAGTCGTGCAGCGATTCCTCGACACGCAGGGTGATTTTGCATCCGTCCGCCAGCTCCAGTCCGAGCTGAACGGGCAATACCGTCGGGATATCTCAAAATACGCGAACGGGCGCGCACTTCAGGTGCAGAGCATCTTCGACCAACTGCCCGTCATGCTGGAGGGCGAGAACAAGCGCTTTGTGCTCAACTCGATCGACCCCAAGGCCCATTTCGAGAAGTACCAGCGCGACTTCGTCTGGCTCGTCGATGCCGGCGTCGCCCTCAAGACCGATATCGTAACCGAGCCAAAGTCCCCGCTGCTTAAGACAGCGCGACCGTCCCAGTTCAAACTGTACCAGTCCGATACCGGGATGCTGATGGCCCGTTATCCCATCGGGGTCGCCCAAGCGGCGTACCTCGACAGCAAGGAGCCCAACCTCGGCGGCGTGTACGAAAACGTGGTGGCTCAACAGCTGGCTGCCCAGGGAAGGGGGCTGTATTACTATCAGACCAAGAAACGGGGCGAGGTCGATTTCGTGATCGACGGCCCGGATGGAACGGCCGTGCCCATCGAGGTTAAATCGGGGACGTATTACCATGCGCACGCCGCGTTGGGCCATGTGCTTGAAACGGCCGAGTATGGCGTAAAGCGCGGGATTGTTTTCTCGAGAGGCAACGTTGAGCGCGACGGCGCCGTTCTCTATCTGCCTCTGTATGCGACTTGGACCCTTTCGGATGTTTTGGGCGACTTCCGTGCCGAGGGGATAAAGCTGGAGGTCAAGCCGGTCTAGGGCCAGTCCCGAATGTGACAAAGGGGCGGTCCCTTGGTCGTATCGAGTTCCACTGCCCGAGAAAATGAGCGTGGATTTTCTCCCGTTTAGAGCGCACTTGAACGCTCAAAGTGGGAGATTTTCCACGCTCGATCTGTATACGAGAGAAAATCCAAGCTCGATGTATACCGATGACGCGGTTCGCGCGGTTTGTGCGCCCGCGAACCTACATCTGCTCGAGCATGGCAGTGCAACCGTCGAGCACGTCGCGGTAGGTAGCATCGAAGTTGCCGGTGTACCAGGGATCGGCCACGTCGCCGGGGCGCTCGGTCCAATCGAGCAAGCGCGTAATTTTGCCGTCGGGGTCGTTGCCAAAGATGCGACGCAGGCCACGCGCGTTCTCGGCATCCATATAAACAATGTGATCCCAGTTGCCATACTCTGTGCGACGCACCTGGCGGGCACGGTGCGCAACGACGGGAATCCCGACCTCGCGTAGCTTGGCAACGGTGCCGTGATGTGGCGGGTTGCCGATCTCCTCGGTCGAGGTCGCGGCGGAATCAATGACAAACTCGCCCGCGCGCCCGGCGCGGTGCACCAGCTCGGTAAACACCGATTCAGCCATCGTCGAGCGGCAGATGTTGCCGTGGCAGACGAACATGATTCTTATCATTCTCTGAAACCTCTCATATCATGATATCCGCAGGTAAATGGCGCATTGTTGATTCTTCGGTCAAATACAGAGTATCAAATCAATTCATAAATGAGTTGGTTTTTCTGCCGCCGACGTCGTAAGAATCGTCGTAAACAGAGACATTTTACGATTTCCTACGCCGTCCCGGATTCATAACCGAGCGTGTTCGCTTTCACGTCATCGAAACCGAGGTGGGTATACGTGTTGAACGTCACCTCTATGTCGGAATGGCCCATGATATAGTTCAGCTTCGCGGGGTCCATGCCCTTGCGCGCCATCTTCGAGCAGAAGGTATGGCGGCAGACATGGGGCGTGATCTTCGGAAGCTCCTCCTTATAGATGTGGTTGTGCTTCGCCACCGCATACTGAATATACTTCTGCCAGTGCAGGGCGACGCGGGGTATCTCGTTCTTGTCGAGGAGCAGGAAGCCACTTACCCCGTCGACCACGGGTTCGCGTGCGGGGTGCGGGCGATTCAGAAGGACACGCTTGAAGCTCGCAGGGACGGCGTTCGTCATGGGAACGTAGCGGACACCGCTCTCCGTTTTAGGACGCTCTATGTAACAACGCATGTCGCTGGATTGCTGGAGCTGCTTGTTCACCCGTATGCTACCCTCATTGAAGTCAAGATCATTCACCGTGAGACCGCAGAACTCGGAAATGCAGAGCCCGGTATTCAAGGGGATGAAGAGGGCGTCGCAATAGCGCTGGTAGCGCTTGTCGTTCGCCGCGAAACCTAGGAACCTGCGCTCCTGCTTGGGAGTAAGGGCCTCTTGGGAGTAAGGGTCTCTTGGGAGTAAGGGCCTCGCGTGCGACCATGCCGTTCACCAGCACGGCGGCAGGCTCGAAGTTGAAGGGGTTCCGGCGGATGAGGTCGTTCTCCTCTGCCATCTGGAATGCGGGCTTCAAGACCCCGCGTATTGTGCGAATGGAGCCGCAACGCTTCCCATGGACGTTTTGGAGGTCGATGAGCCATCTTTTGGCCTCGAAAGACGTGACGTCGCTAATACGGCGCGAGCCGAACTCGTCCCTTGCAAGGTAGTTGAGTACCGTCTTGTAGCCCGCGCGGCTGCTTTGCTTGACGGCGGTTTTCGTCTCGTTGTAGCGTAATGCGAGCTCGTAGACCGTCATGTCGTCCGGTGCAACGTTATCGAACAGGTCGCGCTGTATCTCTTTCTCAAGCTCCCGCAGGCAGGAACCGGTCTTCTTCCCTTTCGGTGTAAGGTTGCGAGTTGTCAAGGTCCATGAGTAGGCGCAACGAGTCCGCCCCTTTGCATCGACGTACTTGAAGCAGTAGCGCCCGTTTTTTCTCTGCGTCTCCTCGCGTCGGAGGTGACGGCCCTTGCTATCCTTTTGAACTGTCTCCTGTTTCTTGGACACGAGAAATGGGAGGCTTTTGGAGTGGGTATGATGAATTAGACACCAGGTTAAGAGCGAAAGGTGTTCAAGATGGCCCAAAGAAGAAAGCGATACGACAGGCAGTTCAAGGTCTCGGCGGCAAAGGTGGTCCTGTCCGGGGAAATGACGGTCAAAGACCTATCGGAGGAACTCGGCATAAAGGATTCGACGCTGAGAAGATGGGCCTGCGAATACGAGGAGATGGGAGACGGCGCGTTCCCCGGAAACGGCTCTCCGAAGATCAGCAAGGACTACGAGATCGTGAAGCTCAAGAAGAAGGTCGAGGAGCTCGAGCGCGAGAACGAGATGCTAAATAATTTACGGGCCTTCTTGAGTCAAGACCATGCGTGAGGTTCGAGTTCCTCAAAGAGCATAGGGGCGAGATCGGCCCCATCAAGAAGGCATGCGAGCTGATGAAAATCTCGAAATCCGGTTTCTACGAGTATCTCGGCCGGAAGAAATCCAACGCCCAGATAGAGCGGGAGGCGCTCGAAGGATTCGTCGTCGAAGCCTTCGAGCGGCATAAGGGCCGCTACGGCTACCGGCGCATCAACCGCGAACTGCGAAAAAGCGGCATCTCCGTGAGCGAGAAGCGCGTGTTCCGCATCATGCAGAAGCTCGGACTCGCCGGAAGGGGCACGGCCCGAAAACGCCGCATCTAGAAGAAGGTCGAGCCGGGAGACCCTCGGCTGAACCTGGCAGAGCGCGCTTTCTTCGTCGGCGGGCGCAACAGGCTTTGGGTGGGCGACATCACCTACATACCCACAAGAGAAGGGTGGCTCTATCTCGCGGTCGTGACAGACGCCTTCTCCCGCAAGGTTGTGGGCTGGTCGATGTCCGAGCGCATCACCGAGAAGGTCGCGATCGGCGCGATGGAGCAGGCGGTTGGCAGGGAGGGTCCGCCAGATGACGGCAGCCTCGTCTTCCATGACGATCAGGGCACGCAGCACGCCTCCCGTTCCTTCCAGCGATGTCTGGACTCGCATGGCGTAATCCGGTCGGTATCAAGGTCCGGCACGCCGCTGGACAACGCGGTGGCTGAGTCGTTCTTCAAGACGCTGAAAAGGGAATTGGCGGAAGGGTGGAGCTATGGGACGAGGGACGAGGCCAAACAGGACATCTTCAAGCGTATAGAGCTCTATTAAAATAGGGTGCGCATGCATTCCACCTTGGGCTACATGTCTCCAGTGGAATACGAGCGACAGTACGCTTGAGGATCCTTAAAAGAAAGTCCAGTTTATCCTTCCCACTCCAAGTAGCCCCTATTTAAGCCGTCCAAGTTTTGGGGTGCAGTTCAATTTTTTCTACGAATGGGGCGCATGCCCGAAGCATCATGCCTGCGATTCATGAGTGAAATAATCAATTTCCGCAAGTAATCTTCTTGAGCAAGAATAGAACTTGTAGGGATTAAGACAATAAACAAGAGCGGCATTCATATGAACAAGATCGCTCATTTCTGCTTTTACTTCTTTATCCTTTTCTATTTCACGAAGTGCAGCAGAGTTATATCATGACTAATTTTTACACTGCAACCGGTAACGAACTCCAGATTCCTTTAATGAAAGGAATTTCGGATGAACTGATGCAGGTCAATACAAGAGATGACAGAAAACGCTGGTGGGAAGTCATCGACCGCTCCACAGGGGAAGTGGTATCCACAGATAAATGGGAATACAATGAGGAGACCGGCTGTGTCTGCATCCACGATACAGAACCGTTCCATGAATATACAGTCAGCTTTTTAGCTTACATCATCTGGGATCCGGTCCATATGTACAATGCTGTGACAAATGGCTGGAAGGATTTTGAACATCAGATCACATTTGATGTAAGACAGCCGAAAACACATAAGTATTCCATGGAGCGTCTGCGCAAATACTGTGCAGAGCATCCGTATGTGAACGTGATCCGTTATACAACGTTCTTCCATCAGTTCACACTCGTATTTGATGAGCTTAAGAGAGAGAAGTTTGTTGACTGGTACGGTTATTCTTCCTCTGTAAGCCCATATATTTTAGAGCAGTTTGAGAGAGAGGTCGGTTATAAATTCCGTCCGGAATTTATCATTGATCAGGGTTACCATAATAACCAGTATCGTGTACCAAGCAAAGAATACAAGGATTTCCAGGTATTCCAGCGTAGGGAAGTTGCAAAGCTTGCAAAAGAGATGGTTGACATCACACATGAATGTGGCAAAGAGGCAATGATGTTTTTGGGGGATCACTGGATAGGAACAGAACCATTTATGGAAGAGTTTGCAACGATCGGTCTTGATGCAGTGGTAGGAAGTGTTGGAAACGGAAGCACACTTCGTCTGATCTCTGATATTGAAGGTGTCAAATATACAGAAGGAAGATTCCTTCCATACTTTTTCCCAGATACCTTCCATGAGGGTGGAGATCCTGTCAAGGAAGCAAAGGAAAACTGGGTGACAGCACGCCGTGCCATCTTAAGAAAACCGATCGACCGTATTGGATATGGCGGATACTTAAAACTCGCACTGGAATTCCCGGAATTTTTAGACTATGTGGAAAGCGTCTGCAACGAGTTCCGCGAATTGTATGAAAATGCAAAAGGCACGACACCGTATTGCGTGAAGAAAGTAGCAGTATTAAACAGCTGGGGCAGGATCAGAAGCTGGGGATGTCATATGGTACATCACGCACTGTACCAGAAACAGAATTACAGCTATGCAGGTATTATCGAAGCGTTAAGTGGAGCACCATTTGATGTGAAGTTCATTTCTTTTGATGATATTTTAGAAAATGAAGATATATTAAAAGATATTGATGTGATCATTAACGTAGGTGATGGTGATACAGCACATACAGGTGGAGCAATCTGGGAGAATCCGGTCATTTCTTCTGCAATCCGCAGATTTGTATATGAAGGAGGCGGATTCATCGGTATCGGGGAACCGGCAGGACACCAGTATCAGGGACACTATTTACAGCTTGCAGATCTGATCGGAGTAGAGAAAGAAACAGGATTTACGTTAAACTATGACAAGTATAACTGGGACG
>ENA-ORCM01000200-ORCM01000200.1-human-gut-metagenome-genome-assembly--contig:-NODE-200-length-56632-cov-21.985625_pt1 | contig 56632 bp, 50 predicted proteins | sample MGYA00242906_ERZ507928 | MGnify/ENA primary metagenome ERZ507928 (study PRJEB26167, sample SAMN06115497) | human gut metagenome | host: Homo sapiens | place: China:Shanxi | collected 2015-05-07...
TTTCGAAGAAATCTCTTTTCGAGTTCTTGTAAAAGTCGCTCAATCCCATGTAGTAACGTCCTTCCAGCAGGAAATGTTCTGCCATCTGCTGTAAATATTTTAAATATTCGCCAGCAAGTTCTTCGTTGTATTTCAGTGAGAAGTTGGCTTCGTTAAAATCTTCACAGGTAATGAAGATATCTACTTTTCCACGCTGTATGTATTCTTTGATTAAGTTACGCACGGCACTTTCAAAGAAACTTAATTTTTTAGGAAGCTTAACATTTACATCCAGATAGCGGTGATTTACTGATTTAATTTCTACCGTTATCTTACGGTTGTCTTCCTCTATCTCACACCTGCCGAAGCCGGTCATACTTTTAATCATAGCTGCCTCCTAATGCATAGATATATGTATTATAGTAGAATTTTCTTTATTAGTCAAATTCAAAATGCCGTATTTATTGAAATTTTAGAAAGATTTCTTTATAATAAAATTCTGTAAAAGAATCTATTCTTTCCAAAAGGAGGTCATATTATATGGCACTAGACGGAATTACCGTAGCTGCACTTACTGCAGAATTAAATCAGACAATTTTAAATGGACGAATCAGCAAAATTGCCCAGCCTGAGGCGGACGAACTGCTGCTTACCATAAAGACACCATCCGGCCAGTACCGGCTTTCTTTAAGTGCCAGTGCTTCCCTGCCTTATATCTATCTTACAGCTCAGAATAAAGTCAGTCCCATGACTGCACCGAATTTCTGCATGGTATTACGAAAACATATTGCCAACGGCCGGATTATTGCCATCAGTCAGCCCGGATTAGAACGAATCATCCGGATTACGGTCGAGCATTTGGATGAAATGGGCGACCTGAAAAAGAAAAACCTGATTATAGAATTAATGGGGAAATACAGCAATATTATTTTCTGTGATGAAAACGAACGCATCATTGACAGCATCAAACGGGTTCCATCCCAGATGAGTTCCGTCCGTGAAGTTCTGCCGGGAAGAGAATATTTTATCCCGGAGACCCAGAACAAGCGGAATCCCCTTGACTGTTCCTATGAACAGTTCTGTGAAAAGGCGTCTTCTCTTCCACTGCCACTTGCCAAAGCACTTACTTCTGCTTTTACCGGAATCAGTGGACAGGTTGCAGCAGAAATCTGTTACCGTGCTTCTTTAGATGCAGATACACCGATTAATACCTTAGAAGAAGATGCACTGCTGCACCTTTATCATAATTTCAGCTGGCTGATGGAGGATGTCGGAAACGCCAACTTCAAGCCATGTATTCTTTATAAAGGAGAAGAACCGGCAGAATATGCTGCCATCTTACCAACCCGCTATGAACATACGGAAGGCTATCACATTGAACCGGTAAATTCTATTTCCGCCGTATTAGAACAATTTTATGCCAGCCGCAGCCTCTACACCCGTATGCGTCAGAAATCTGTGGATTTGCGTAAAATTGTATCCACTCACTTAGAGCGAAGCAGCAAAAAACTGGATTTACAGTTAAAGCAGTTAAAAGATACGGAAAAACGTGATAAGTATAAAGTATACGGTGAATTATTAAATACCTACGGCTATCAGGTTACCGAAGGAGCCAAATCTGTAGAAGTACCAAATTATTATACCGGTGAAATGCTTACAATTCCATTGGACGAAACACTTTCTCCGCTGGACAACGCCAAAAAATATTTTGCCCGGTACAACAAATTAAAACGTACCTTCGAAGCGTTAAATACCCAGACTGAAGAAACCAAGGCAGAAATAGCACACTTACAGACCATTCAGGCGGCTCTTTCCATTGCAGAATCCGAAGATGACCTTGCCCAGATCCGGGACGAGCTGGAAACCTATGGATATATCCGCAGGAAAATGAGCGGTAAGAAAAAACAAAAATCCAAAAGTAAACCATTCCATTATCGTTCCAGTGATGGCTTTGATATTTATGTTGGAAAAAACAATTTCCAGAATGACGAACTTACTTTCAAGGTTGCCAATGGAAATGACTGGTGGTTCCACGCCAAAGGAATGCCCGGCTCCCATGTTATTGTAAAAACCGAAGGCAGGGAGCTGCCGGATCGGACTTTCGAAGAGGCCGGCAGACTGGCAGGCTACTATTCTTCCGGCCGTGATAACGAAAAAATTGAAATCGATTATTTACAGCGTAAAAATGTAAAGAAACCAAACGGTGCTGTTGCCGGTTATGTCATTTACTATACAAATTATTCCCTGACAATTCACCCGGACATTTCCGGCATCGAAAAAATTTCAGAATAATTTAGTCACATATTTTTACTTCTTCCATATTATGAAGTGTAAGATAAATTTTGGAGGATTTGAAAATGAGTGATTTAGCTGCTACTGGCTGCGGATGTGGATGTAACGAAGGAAATAACTGCTGTTCTTTAATCTGGATTATCCTGTTACTCTCCTGCTGCGGCAACAATGGATTTGGAGGATGTGGCAATGGATGCGGCAACGACAGCTGTATCTGGATTATTTTACTGTTGCTCTTCTGTGGCGGCTGTGGTGACAGCTTCGGATTTAACAACAACGGTTGTGGATGCTAATTCATCTGCAAAGCGGGGGCCTCTCAACGAGGTCCCTTTTTCACTTTACAGGAAATTGCTTTCCTGTAAAGTAAAAAATGCTCCGCGAGGATGCGCACTGCGGCGTATAAGGTAGATGTCGCAAGCAACCGCCGCAGGCACAAGAATGTGTCAAGACACATTCTTTGTTCTGTCATATCTTTGACCGCCTTTTTCCTGTGCGGTCAGTTTCTTCTTTTCCGCTTCTTTTTTCTTCATACATTCTTCATCTATTTCATATACTTCATTTCCGTCAATGATTAATTTTCCCATGCTGGCATCAAATCCTTTCCTGTTTCTATAAAAAGGTTCTACATTTTATTATATGCGTCAAAGTTATATTTTCCGCTGTTCCATCATAATTTAAAAGAAAAAGGATTTTTTTATGGATTCTGAGTATAAACCAACCTTCTTTGACTCGCAGTTACAAAACCACCAGTTACAGATTATGAAAACCATGATTCCATATCTTTCCGCCGGTCAGCAGCGTCCCTTTGCGCTTCTCATCAAATATATGGAACTACAAAAAACAGCCCAGCTTTTTTCCAATGACACGCTTACGATTCAGGAAGTCAGCAGCCATTCTCCCCAGGAGCGGATGTTTCAGATGCTTACCGATATCAGCGAACAGTGTACACCCAGCGAGAAAGAAAATATTGAAAACTTTTTAAATATGTATCAGATGCTGTCTGCTTATGATACCCTGTTTTCCTGATTTCATCACTTTATCATTTGTTATTTTATGGTTCCCTGTCAACTTGTTAAGAACGGAGGATTTTATGAATTTAGACTTTTTAAAAGGCAATCCTGCCTTAAATGATATTTCACCGGAAAAGCTGCAGTTTCTTATGGATTTTGCTTCTAATAATGCTGATACAAAGGATGCTAAATCCATGGCTTCCACGGTCATGAATGCTGCCAACAATGCCAAGCAGAACGGCATGACATTTTCGAATACTGAAACAACTTTATTAATTGAATTATTAAAGCAGAATATGTCCGAAGCAGAACGTGTAAAAACGGATAAAATGCTGCAGATGATGCAGATGTTACAGAAAAAGAAAAAATAGTCTCTTATAACACAAGCGAGGATATGCAAAATGCACATCCTCGTTTGCGAAATATTTATTTCTGAACAATATTTATATCTACTTGAGAATGTTGGTTTTACGCTGTTTTTCGCTATTTATCTTCTGATTTACTCTATTTTTACTCCAAATTTAAGCCAATATTTTCAGTTCAGCTACTTCTTCTTTTTTCTTCTCTTCTGAAACGTGAGTGTATAAATCGGTTGTCATTGCCAATATTGAGTGACCTAAGAGTTTCTGCACTACCTGTTGGTCTACTCCATTTTCATAACACCTTGTAGCGTATGTATTCGCTGATTCTCAAGATAAAACTTCAAGTGCATTTTGTATGTTTTATCTGCTATTGCACTCTTCTGTTTTTGTTTTAAGTCTTTATAGCTTCTGTCGTTCCTCTGCATCTACAATTCCTCATCTGCCTTCTTTCTCCCGTGCCATCAAAAGCATTTTTTCAAAAGACTGAGCGAATCTTTCATCATCTTCCTCCGTCCGCTTCTTCGGTCCCTTGACATGACATTTACGGGAACTTCTTCTGGCTTTTTTACCCAGGTGACGTTCCATTAGCATCTGATCAATATTATCATCCGTGTACCATTTACCTGATTGATGAATAGCATAAGCACCTTTTCCCAATGCCATTGCAGCCACACCATAGTCCTGTGATACGACAATATCTCCTTTATGGCAGATACTAATCAGTTTATAATCTACTGCATCTGCTCCTGCACCGACAACAACAACTTTACTATAAGTCGATGACAGAACATGGTTTGTATCACACAACAACATTACCGGAACACTATTATCTTTTGCAATCTTTTCAATGATCGCAACCACTGGGCAGGCATCTGCATCAACAAATATTTGCATCTTTCTATTTCTCCTCTGAACCATTATAAGAATAAGCTCTGCTGTTCGTATTCTGCCTCTCGTTTTAGCTGAACCGGTACCTGATGCAGAATTTGCTCCATTTTCCTGTCATCGAACCAATCTTTCAGCTGTCCTTTTTCCAATATCAGCGGCATACGATCATGTACTTTTATCATAGATTCATTGGCTGCTGTAGTCATAATCACAAATCGTCGTTCATTCTCAAACCAATCACAGAAGCCAGCCATATACAATACTGGTGCATCATATCTGGAAAATGCATTTTTCTCTTTTAACCGATTCCATTCATAGAACCCACTTGCCGGTATCAAAATGCGGTGATAGAGGATTCCATTTCGAAAAGAAGGTTTGTCCATAACAGATTCTGCTCTTGCATTTATAACCAGATTCTTTCCTTGTGACAATGGATATCCCCACTTGCAAACATCCAGTTTCAATCCATGTTCTGATTTTTCAATGATCGGTGCTACATTGGTTGGAAAGATATCTCCTGCAAAATGTTCCTGCCGGATCCGTTGGTCTATATCATGCACTACTTTTTCGATTTCATCTGCCATATCAGAATCAATATAATATCTACCACACATAATACTTCCTTCACTTATAGATTCTATTTCATCAAATATACATCATTTATTTCTAGGCACTTTAAACTCAGTTAATCTATAATTTTGAATCCACCCCATACATTCTTCACCATCTTCATTCTCCCAAATTATCTGTCGCCACTTTTTATATTTATCTATAATTCTAACAACTTTCCCTTCCTCAAGCTTTTCAATTACAATCGAATGGCAGTCATGCTTCAGTCGTACAATAGATTCTCTATTAACGATTCTATATTTAGTCGTATTTAGCTCCTTCGCATCATATCCCATTCCAACGATGTAATAATTATTGACTTGTTGTGTATAATTGTAATTATTTATCGTTGTTGCTGAAGAATTCGTAACTCCCAAAACAACTGATATAATCGTAATAATAAAGTTCAGCCATTCTCGTATTTCTTTAACATCTATCGTTCGTTTTTCTTCTATTGGCAAATTCTGCTTCTCTTTATTTATCGAAAGATTCGTTGCTCTTTCATATTCCGATGCAATAGTTTCTGACACCGTATCAATATCCCATTCTTCGGATTCTGAGAAAACTTGATCGGTAACTCTTCCCAATAAATTTATATGAGGCTTCTGGCATAATGGTGGAAGCCCAACACCATAAATTAACAACAACAAATTGAAAAAACCACTTGTGTCCTTTAATGTATTAACTGCGAAGAAAAACACAAAAGGAGTATTCACAAGTGGCTTCAGTTAATACATTATGCAAAAGTGTTCTTAATGTCAAGAACACAGTTATAAAAAATTGTAATCTTTACTCTGAAAAGAATGGAGTTAAACATATTCGTATCCAAGCAAGACCTAATAAATGGCTCGAGAACGACTGCCCATTCTGCCATAAATCATGCCCAGTTTATGATAAACATTCCAGCAGATCAACTATCTGGAGAGGTCTGGACTGGGGTGGTATTCTGGTCGAAGTTGAATACCAGACTCATCGGATCATCTGCCCTGAACACGGGGTATATGTTGCCGAAGTTCCATGGGCATATCCAGGTAGTAGATTTACCAAGGATTTCGACCTTACCGTTGCATGGTTTGCATCCTATCTTCCAAGAAGTACTACATCATACATGAAATCCCTATTTCTCTTTGGACGGAGGTGGATAGGATATTTTCTATTGTACCTGACAGGTGTCAGATACTTTTGTATGAGAAGCATGGTCTCTGTTTCGTCACCGCCGTGTTTGAGATATGCCCTGCATATGTTTACTGCGGTGGCGAAATTAATTTTATAGACGTGTTTGGTATTTTTAGATGTTTTTACCACAGCGTGAGAAATCACTAATTCACAGAAATTATACAGAATCATACGGGCATTGATTTCCTGAAGGATTCCATCATACTTGCTGCTGTGCCAGTTGATCAGACCGATGGTGTATTTGAGTTCATGGAAGATTGTTTCCTAGCTCCAGCGCATCCGGTAAAGTTTATTGATTTCTTCCAGAGGAAATTCTTCTCCTGAAAGATTGGCGGCAATACAGATATATGTTCCATTATCAAGGAGAATACGTACAATCCGGAATTCAATATCGTAATACATACAGTTTTCATCAAGAAAATCAAAATCGGTAGAAGGCTGAAGTATGGTATAAGTGTTAGGATTCCCCAGTGTTTCTTTCGTATGGCGTCTGGTAAGTGTTGTTCTTATATGAGTATCGAATTCGCGGTCAGGAAAATCATAAGCGGAAAGGATACCATTACTGTTGATATCCTTCATGCGGATAATGAAATACATTCCCTTCCGGATCGGGTGTGCAAAGGTATTAAAACTTTCGTAACCACGGTCTGCCATAAGGATGGCACGAACAGGGTCAGAGTAACGATCGACCATTGTGTTAAGTGCAGAGCGTTCATGAAGTTTCTTTCATCTGCCGGGTTATGTGAAATGTTAACATCAGAGCCATCGCAGGTCAAAAGTCTGTAACCGTTATAGAGATTATCCGATAGGGTACGGCACTGATTGACAAATGAGTGGAACAGAAAATCCCATCCTTCAGGAAGAAGCTTGTATCGTTGCTGGGTAAAAGCGGATTTAGAAGGAGCAGAAAGAGAATGTTCAAAGAAATCAAGGATTTCATTTGAAACGGATTTACTCTGCATCTGGAGCATAAACTGAATATACTCACGGAAAGAAAGTTTGAGGTTCCTGGTAAAATCGCTTTCCGGATTACGGCAGAACATGGAGTGAATTTCATCAAGTTCTGTGATGCAGTTGTCGAGTGTGGATTTTAAATCAGATAAGAAAAAATCAGCCATAACGAGCCTCCTTGAAATATGTTTATAATCAAGGCTCGCGCAACATATATTGGCTTACTTGTCAACTGTTTTTGTAATATTTTTAAAGTTTTTAGGCATAAAAACAGTGGCTTTCTATGACAGAAAACCACTGAAATGATGCTTAAGTGAATGGCATTGTATTTATAATAGTGGAACTGAAATTGTAAAATTTTAGAGAGGAAAAAGAATGAAAGATAAAATAGTAACTATTATCGATTATGTAAATAAACTGTTAGCTGTTATGTTATCAGTTTATTTTATCGCAACACTAATTTATAAAAACCAATATGTATCTATTTCAATTGATGTGTTAATGCTTGGAATAATGATAAGTATTTATTTTGATTATTTGATATATATATTTGGAAATTTTAAAGAAAATGTATTAATAAATAAAGTGGTAAGAGGGTGTATGTGGGCTGTTGCCACATATGTATGTAATAGGAAAGGCTTTCTTTTTTGGGGGATAAGTTCACTAATATTTTTACTTAATATTTCAAATAAAAAGAAAAAGAACTTTGATATGCCAGTTACAGTTTTGATCATGTGCATTTTTATGGAATTTATAAGTATTATAGATATCTTTTTTGATGGACAATACAGATATCTGTCTAAGACATTTAATAATTTATTAGGTGTAGATATTGTATTTGTTATAGGGATTGTATTATATATTTATTCTGATAAGGTTACAGATTTACTAATGAAATTACCATCAATTGAAAAAAGCGATGAAGATGATTTAGATAATACTGACAATGAAGTTGGTGAAAAAATACAAACTATATATATAGGTATCGTTTTTTTAGGAACATTATTAGGATTACACTTGTACAGCTCTTTATGTATTGATAAAGGGTATTTGCACATACTAATGTCTTCTATAATAATAATTTTTCAAGTTATCATATTATATGAGTTATTTGGTAAATTATTTGAAAAATTAGATAACTCAAACATATTTATGATATCAATAGCCACTGTATGTTTGCCATATATAAATTACAGGAATTATAGTTTAAAAGCAGCTTTAATATATTTAATATCGTTTTCGGTTTTATTTTGTATATTTAAGATGTTTAAGAGCAATAAGATGAAATGGATAGCTGTAATAATTATAACAATTGCGGGCACGATTTCCTTATTCTTAAATGGAAATTATACAATTCCAATTATAAATGTTATATTTGGATTGATTTTAGGAAAAGCTATTCAAAAAAGTAAAAAATTTGCAATTTGTATCTGTATATTTATGATAATATGTAGTCAATGTATTATTGGAGAAATGTTTATAAAACCTATAAAATCATATAATGATTCTATAAGTCAATGTACTAATATTAATGAAAAATTAGACAAAAACATACATAATAATTTATTAAATGATAACGAACTAGTATATTTTTAGTAGGCACTTAATAATTGAGTACCTCTTGGCAAGATTCTGCTTTGCGATATGAATGGAACTTTAATTATTACGAAATAGAGGATTTTAATTTATACAATAACAATAGATTGTGGAACAAGTTTTCTTAAAGCTGCATTAGTTGGAAAGATGAATGGGCATTAGAGAAAAGTGAAAGGGGAAGTTATCTGGAAGTGATAGCTTCCCTTGTTGGCATGAAAGACATTGAAAGTACAGGTATGCCGTTGAAAGCAGGCATAGCAAGTACTAATTTATAGATCAGGAAACGTTTTGTGGATTATGGATGTATGTAAAGGAAGTTAATGATGGCAGACTACGGTAAGATAGAATATTTTGTAATTGATGTTGATGGAACTATGACAGATGCCGGAATTTATTATGATGATTCTGGAAACGAATTAAAGAAGTTCTGTACGAAAGATGCCGCAGTTTTTTTTACTGCACATGCAGTTGGAATGAAGATCATTGTTCTGACTGGAAGGGAATGTAAAGCAGTGACAAGACGGATGCAGGAAATGAGTGTGGAGTTTATTTGTCAGAATATAAAGGACAAAAAAACTTTTTAATATCATTTTTGAAAGAACATGGAATTGAAAAAAAACAGTTGGGGTATATAGGGGATGATTTAAATGACTTGCCGGCAATGTCGTTGGCTGGTTTCGTTGGTTGTCCCAAGGATTCATGCGAAGAAATTCTTGAGAGAGCAGATTATGTTTCGGATTATTGTGGTGGTTCGGGAGTTGTCAGAGATATTATCTGCCATGTTCTAAAAGAACGTGGTCAATGGGATGAAGCAATTAGGCAGGTTTATAAATTATAGCAGTCGTCATCTATAATTATATATGCGCAAGATAAGATTTGGAGGTGCTGGTATGGCTAAAGGAAAGAGAGCAGAGCCGAGATGCAGATATTTAGTAAGAGATATTGCTGGACAGAAGGGATGGGATGTGAGACAACCTCAAAAATTAATATGCAGCGTTGCAGATTTTTCTATGGAAGAATGGCAATACAAAAAAGATTGAAACAATTAAATTTGATTGCACCACCTAGCAGAATAGAGGATGGTGGGAATAGTATTGCAAAGAAAATAAGTGAATTGTCAGGAACATTTTCGAAGATTATGAAAGAATAGAATTAAGGAACAAAAAGAAATTTTTGGTCAACGAGAAAAGGATAAAGAGAATGCTATGAATTTATGGAAAATTATTGAAAAAATGATAGACTTTATTTTATGTAAATTGTTACGATTGAAGATAAATGAAACACAATGGGAAGCATTGATGCAATTTGTTAAGTTTGGAATTGTTGGATTAAGCAATACAGCCATTTCGTATGTTATTTATGTTGTGACACTTATATTATTTCAAAAAAATAATCTGATACCAAGTGTTGATTATCTCGCAGCACAGGTGATGGCATTTATTTTAAGTGTTTTGTGGTCTTTTTATTGGAATAATAAGTTTGTATTTGAAAAGGCAGATAATGAGGAACGAAATATTGTTCATGCTTTGATAAAGACTTATATATCATATGCTTTTACAGGGTTGTTCCTGAACAGTATTTTGTCATTATTATGGGTAGAAGTTTTGGGTATTCCGAAAATAATAGCTCCAATCATTAATTTGCTGGTTAGTGTACCTTTGAATTTTGTTATGAATAAGTTTTGGGCATTTCGGAAGACAGTAAAATAATAGAAAAATTTGATATTGCTTAAAAGAAGTAAGGCTATACATGAAATTAATAAGGTGAAAGAATGAAAGATGATATAACAGCTATATTATTTGTAACATGTTTGGTGATATATATTGTTTTGATTATACAAGGAAAACAAAGAGGAAAGCACTTTCTGCGAAGATGTATGAAATGTTTGGAGTATATTTTTGTACCTTATAAAGCACAAGGAATTACATTGGTTATTTGTGAAGTAATGAATGGAATTCTTTTGTTTTCTGTAATTTTCACAAAATATAACGTGAATTTATTTATAAAGGCAATAATAATTTTAGTGGTATATATTTTTAATACGATGATCATGTCTATAGTTAATTTTTTTATTGAAGATATAGGGAGAATTTGTCAAAAGCTAGAGGAAAAAGAAAAAAATGAATTTGCGACCATTATATATATGATGCCAATTTTTATAATTGCATGTGCGTGTCAATCTGGCACAATTAGTCAGGAAATATTATTGAAGTGTATGAGAATTATTTGTTTAACAGCATTTATGATTACATATCTGGCATTTCATAAGATGTTATTAGATTTTATTTGCACAAGCAAAAAAGAGTCAGGGATAGTTGTATTGCGCGAAATTTGTTTTCAGGTTGTGATCGAAATTTTGCTTTTATTTTCCGGGGCATATGTACTGATCAGAATGTATTCGGACCAGATGATATTTGAGGGAAGTGGATGGGATTTATTATATGAATTAACATGCGGTTTTTTTATACTGGATTATAATTTTTTGACAGAAACAGGCTGTTTGGGGAAAGTATATATAATTTTATTTATAGTTGCATACATAATAATGTTTATGGCATATTTAAGTTGTGCTATTGACAATATAGTTAGGAATGGTATACAGAAGAACGAAGAATCAGAAACTGGTAATAATAAAAATGATATGGTTGAGGGGAGTAAAGCAAAATTGCCCGAAGAAAAGAGGGATTTATGTATAACTCAGAAAAATAAGGGGAAAAACAGTACTAATATGAAAGAATTTAAAAAAATATTTAAAAAAGTAAATGGTATAGAGATATTGAAACAGTATTGCATGGCGCATGTAATACTGTTTTCATTATTGGAAACAGCAATATTAGGTCTGTCAAGAAAATCACTTGAGATTGTTCGATTGGCAGTTGATAATCGGATATATTGCAAATTAAAAAAGAAATATAAAGGGTTTATTAGTGAATACCAACAGAAAGAAGATACAAAAAATGTATTACATGAACATTCGGATATTGTTTGGGTGTGTTGGTTTCAGGGCATGGGGCATGCACCTAAAATGGTGCAGTACTGTTTTGAATCCTTGAAAAGTAATCTGCGTGATAAGAGGATAATTTTAATCACAGAAGATAATTATAAGGAATATGTACAATTTCCGGAATACATTTTGGAAAAATATGAAAAGGGATGTTTTTCTAAAACACATCTGTCAGATTTATTGCGACTGGAATTATTGATTAAGTATGGAGGAACATGGATCGATGCAACTGTATGGTGTTCATCGCCAATATATCCGGATTATTTATTTGATGCAGATTTTTTTATGTTTCAGAATCTTAAACCGGGCTTGGATGGTCAATGTACTGCGGTTTCAAGTTGGTTTATTACATCATGTTCCAATAATCAAATGCTTATGTTGGAGAGGGCTCTATTGTATGAATATTGGAAGGAAAATACGAAATTAGTTCATTATTATTTATTTCATATGTTTTTCCAAATGGTGATAGAGGCATATCCAGATGAGTGGAATAAAGTTGTGCCATTCAGCAATGCAACACCACATATCTTGTTGCTGAGATTGTTCGAGGAGTATGACGAGACAATTGCAAATGCGGTAAAAGAAATGACAAGCTTTCATAAATTAACATATAAATTTGAAGAGTCGGATACAACTATTAAAAATACATTTTATCAGGTCTTATTTGGAGTGCAGGAGTGAGAGTTGCGGTTTTAATGTCCACCTATAATGGGGAAAACTATATGAAAGAACAGATTGAATCAATATTAAACCAGAGAGGAAACTTTGAATTGGATTTATGGGTTCGGGATGATGGGTCGACTGATGCGACAAAGAAAATTTTGATGCAGTATGAAATAGAAAAAAAGCTTCATTGGTATGAAGGAAGAAATCTAAAACCTGCATTAAGTTTTATGGATTTAATAAAGCATTGTGAAAATTATGATTATTATGCATTTGCGGATCAGGACGATTATTGGATGCCGGATAAATTGTGGACAGGGATAATGCAGATAAAGGATATTAAAACGCCAAGTCTGTATTGTTCCAATGCAGAGCTTGTGGACGATAAGCTCAAATCTTTAGGAAGAGATGTTTATAAATGTGATCCGAAGACAGATATTTATACATTGGCTTGTGCAGGAGGGCTGCTTGGGTGTACGATGATATTTAATTGTGCTCTGGCTCAGATGATACAGAATTATAGTATTCCGGAACGACTGGTTATGCATGATTTTTATATTGCGCTTGTATGTGTGGCAGTAAAAGGAAGTATACGGTATGATCAGGGTTCCTATATGCTGTATCGCCAACACGAAAACAATGCTGTTGGTGTTTCTTATGGATTTTTAAATAAGATAACATCGAGATGCAGAGATATTGTTGCCAGAGAAAAAAATGGAATAGATAGTCAGGCCGAGCAGATTTTAAAAATTTATGGTTCAAGGATAGGAAAAGAAGAAAAAAGATGGTTAGAAAAAATTTCTGGATATAGAAGAAATTTATTTACTCGATTAGAGTTGGCAGCATCTTTTAAAACAAGATATATGAATAAAAATACGGCTGTAAAGTTGAGAATGGCCATTTTGCTAGGAAACCGTTGATAAGCGTGGAGAAGAAAAAATGACAGAGTTAACGATGAGGGAAATACAATTAGTATCACTTGAAATATTACATACAGTTGCAGCAATATGTGAAGAACAGAATTTTAGATATTCTTTAATATATGGAACACTTATAGGAGCCATTCGACATCATGGGTATATTCCATGGGATGATGATGTAGATATCATGATGCCACGCAGGGATTATGATCGATTTTTAGAATACATGAAGATACATAGGAAAGAATATCCTGATTTGCGTATATTTAATCTGGATGAGTGTAAGGAATATCCATATATGATCACGAGAATTAGTGATGACCGATATATAATAAAAATGGAGAATGAAAAACCATATGGTATGGGAGTGTTTATAGACATATATCCATATGACGGGCTTGGAACAACTGAGAAAGAAGCGGTTACTTATGGTATGAAAGGGGACAGACTGTCTTCGCTTTGTTACCAGTCAACACGGGAACATTTTGCTATTGAAACCACAACATCATTATTTAGAAAAATTATAAAATATCCTGTATTTATAGGATCTAAATTGATAGGGAAAGATTATTTTCAAAAAAAACTCAATCAACTTGTTAAATTGAAGGAGTATGAGGATAGTAACTATATTGGATGTGTCGTATGGCTTTCAGGGGGAAAGAAAGAGATATTTTTACGTAAATGGTTTGATGAAACAATAATGGTTCCATTTGAAAAATATCAATTCCGTGTACCAAAAGATTATGATGAGGTTTTGCGTCATACATATGGTGATTATATGCAGTTACCGCCGGAAAAAGATCGTATAGGTCATCATTATTTTAAGGCATATAGAAAAGATGAATAAGGGTAATCGAAAAATAATTCAGCACCCATCTGATATGAAGGTGGATGCTTGGTGTTAGGAGCATGGTATAAATAAATGTAGTAAAACGCATGCATCTGGCAAAGACGATGCATGTGTTATTTAGAAATTAGCGCAGGTATATGGACGCTTACAATAAAATGGCTTGCGGTTCATAATGTAATAGCCTAATAAGAGCGACAGATAAGAATATACAGGATAGATAGGTGCAACTTCTGCCCAGCCATATACAAGGAAGAAGAAAAGCAAGATCAGGAAGCTGGTATGCTGTTCTCTGGATGCCTTATAAATGGCATATATAATAGCTGCTGAAATAATGATGAAAGCTGCGGTTCCCCAATGAAGTCCAATATAAGAGAACATCATGTCAAGGCAATCTTGATCTTCTATAGGAAATCCATAGAAACCAAAGCCACCATTTCTTAGATAGAAGGTAGTAGTCAATTGAATTCTTGAGAGCATGGTTCCGTCATGTTGTAAAAATAATTCCGGTTTGTGGATATATAAATAACTTCCGATAAATGGAATACCAACACATAGAAGGAATGCTCCAGATGTAAATAGCACCATCATTTTATGGAACCAGTTTCTTTGCATGATAATCGACAATAAGTGGATGACAATTAACATGGCAATAATGGCCTCAGCGGTTCTGCTATTGGCTGTTTTGTCCAGAAAGATGATAAAAACAGCATATAGGATACAGTCGTACCATTTCTTACATTCTTTTCGGAGATACATAATGTCCATTGCCAAAAGTAAAAAATCAAGCCCCATCATATTAGCGTGAGTCCATCCGAAGAAGGTGCGGGTTCTTCCACCAATCCATACATTTATTTTATTGATCATTAAGCCCATAAAAGGTAAGGTGAGAAACAAGACACTGCGTACAATACGGATATATAAATCTAATTTTACAATTTTTTTTATTTCTATATTTTTGGCACAGCAGAGGAACATCATGGTACCGAAAATATTATAGAAATCATAATTATACTGGTAGCTTTTATAACAGAGATAAAACAATCCAGCCAAAAAAATCCAGTCAAAAACAGAGTTTTTCTGAAGGAGTACTTTTGCCAGAAGCAATATCAGCAGTATATGATAAAAAAGTGTAACCTGTCCCCAATACTGCGGTACGGTCTGACGCATGAAACTGAAAAGGGGGTAATACATTCCAAGCAGAAAATAGATGATATATAAAAAGGTTGTTGAAAATGCATTGCGCTGTTTTAATTTTTCTATTAATATATTCATAAGTGTAGTCTCCTGAACGAAAATGTCTGCTATGCAGTACCTGTTACATATGCACATTAATATATACATTATAACATAACTTACAGATACATGCAAAGCCGGAACGGATGTGAGTACATGATCAGCAGAGATGTCGGGATGTATCCTTTTGAGCGTGGCGGAGACAGGAAAGAGGTAGCGGAAGAATGGACAGAAAATTGCTCAGCATAATTATTCCATGTTACAACGAAGAGAAGACAGTAGAGACAATATATGCTACGGTTACGGATGTGATGACAAATGGGCAATGCGATTATGAGATATTGTTCGTGGATGATGGATCTAAGGATTATACAGAACAGAAAGTGTGTGGACTGGCACAGAAAGATAGACATGTGAAGTATTATTCATTTTCCAGAAATTTTGGAAAAGAGGCGGCAATTTATGCAGGACTTAATAATGCCAGAGGAGATTATGTTGTGATCATGGATGCAGATATGCAGGATCCACCGGCACTTCTTCCAGAGATGATAAGTACACTTGAGTCAGGAGAATATGACAGTGTGGCAACAAGACGTGTAAGTCGTAAAGGGGAACCGATGGTACGTTCTTTTTGCGCCAGATGCTTTTATAAACTGATACGCAGGATATCCGATGCTGATATCGTAGATGGAGCCAGAGATTTTCGTATGATGACGAGAGATATGGTAAACAGCGTACTTGCATTATCAGAGTATAATCGGTTTTCAAAAGGTATTTTTGGGTGGGTTGGTTATCGGACAAAATGGTTAGAGTATGAGAATATAGAACGTTCAGCCGGGGAGACAAAGTGGAGTTTTTGGAAACTTTTTGTCTATTCTCTGGACGGAATTGTTAATTTTTCCAATGTACCGCTGATGATCTCGTCCTACCTTGGAATATTGATGACGTTTATTTCTTTTGTGGCGATTATCTTTATTATTGTACGAAAACTTATTTTTGGAGATCCGGTCAGTGGATGGCCATCCCTGGTATGTATCATTACGTTTGTTGGTGGAATTCAATTGTTCTGTATGGGAATCATGGGACAATATCTTTCAAAGGCTTATATGGAAGTGAAGAAAAGACCGCATTACATAATTCAGAAAAGTAATGATAAAGAAGCGGAAAAAAATAAGTGAGTCTGAACATGAATCTGTGTTTATCAAAACAGGAGAAAAAAAGAATAGAAAAAGTGCTGCCAATCTGAAATCTTTTTCAAATCGGCAGCACTTTTTTATTCTTCTGGAAGTTTTACCACAATAATGTCATGAATTACTCCAATACAGTTTTTTGCTGGATAGACATCGAGATTCTGATAAGCTTCGGTCTGTTTGATAGCAGCAATCTCTTCAGAACAGGCCTGGTCAAGCTGAATACCGAAACAGTAATTCCACATAGCGAAATAATGGAAATCAAGGTTCAGGAAGTTATCCTGATCTACACCAATAATGTATGGTACAGTACCACCAATATTGGAAGAATAGGTGTGGTAGCTTCCAATTACGGCGACCTTGGTTATTTCAGGAAATTCGTCCAGATTTTCTATGCGGTCTAATACGTTGCTGGCAATGCTATAACTTTTTTCGTAGCTAAGATTCATCTCATTATAACAAATATTAGCATTTCGGATGTTATAGAAAGAAAGATAACAAAGTATAACGATTCCGGCAGATTTTATAATTTTTTCAAAACGCGTTTTTACGCAGCCATGTTCAAGATAGCAGAGCAATAACAGATAAATAAAGCAGGCACCCATCTCCATCAGTGTGTGATACCAGACATCGGATGATACAAAAAATAAAAAACATACAGTAAGAGGCAGGCAGATGATACAGAGTATTCCGGTAAGGCAAGCAAGTGGCTGCCTATACAATTTATTTTTCAAAATCAGATAGACAGTGCAGAGTAGGAGCAGAGCAAATACAATGCGGTTGGCATATCCATACCAGTATACGCTGAGAGCTTCATTGAAAGAAAACAGGTGAGATAACTCATTATAAACTTTAGTAAAAGCCTGCCGGTATTCCCATAAGGAAAGAAGATGAATCTGTCCGATTCCCTGATATTCGGTTAATGTGATATGATAGTATGCATTAATAATAGCAGAAGCTATTTTGTAAAAGAGGAATCCTCCAAGCAGAAGAGGGATATATTTCCAGTTGTTTTGCAGGAAGGACTTGAAATCTTTCTGCTTTATAAGCAGGTCACATACAATCATAACAAGCAGAATGCAGAGCATGACACTGATGTATGCCTGATAAGTTCCAATGCTTAATCCAATGCAGATAATACCCGGAAAGATACCGTATCTATATCTCCAGGTCAGATAAATGCCTAGCACAGCCATTAAAAATGCCATCATGTAACCGTCAGCAGTGAACATAAATGCAAAGGATGCTGTGACGGTAGGGAAAGAAACAATGAGCAGGGCAAGCAATACGCAGGATGCGCATTCCTGTAACTCGAAAAGTTCAACAAGCAGTATGCTTGCAAGGCTGATATAGAGCAGGGACAATGCACCATTCACCCAGGGCATATCATATTTGGAAGAGATTTTACTGAAAAATTCAAGAAAACATCTTCCGGAAGAGTAAGTAGCACCGGTTCCGGCAAAGTTATACATAGAATCCCAGGATGGCAGAAAGTTGAAAAAACGATAGGCATGAGCCAGCATTCCACCAATCCATGTGGCGAGAAATGTAATTTTCCATTGCTTTTTTATATGGAGTGTTCGATTAAAAATTTTTAAAGTTGTTTCATTCATAAAAGGTATCCTTTTCTGTGTTTAAAAATAAGAGTCAACCATTGGTATGGTTGTGTATTGATAATTTTGCAAGGCATTAATCTGATCATCAATATTACCTGTATAGTTGTATAAGTGGTATACGTTTGATCCACCGGAAGAGATTCCATCGTAGCGTGGAACATTTGGATAAGAAGCGTCATAATCCCGGATATAAAGCAGACGTTCCCGTTGCTGATCGGGATAAAAATCATGTATACTATATCCGAATTCACTGTAATCTTTATCAAGCGATTGAACGATGGTTGGAACAAGTTCGTCTAAAGTAATAGGAGCATTGGTACCATTAAGTGATTCGTGGGATTCCTGTTTTTCCTTGATGAAAAAGATTATTTGTGGATATTCAACGTCACCATGATCAGAGGTGATAATAATAGTTGAATCATCATAAACGCCTAGTGTTTTTAATTCGTTCAAATAAGCTTCAAGCATAGTGAAAATTCCTTTAACGGTTGATTGGCAAGTCGCATTCTGATCATCAAACTGACAATTTTCATCGGTTGTGAATTCATGTGTACCATTTAAGTGCTGAATTATGAAATAATTACCAGATGAATCAGTTGTCAGACCATTTTCTATGAGATGATTATAAAAATCATAGTTCGCATGTAAAATAGTATTTTCAGGATAAGATACAATAGTGGTATATGTTTCATTTGATACGTCAAAAAAGGATTTGAAATATTCTGGCATAAAGCGATAGCAGGACATATAGAACATTGTCTTATACAGTTTATGGTAATCAATGCAAATAGAACTTTGTTTTGTAGTTATATTACTAATTTTTCCGTCAAGAAGCGACAGAGAATGATTACCTGTCAGAATAGATGTCGTTGGAGTATATAAATTTACTTTGTAATTGGCATCAGATAAAATAGAAAAATAATCGTTTGTAGTAGTATTTGTCCAACAATCTTCTAACCAGTCATCAACAGATAACGAAGGATCTAAATCGTTTCCTGTTAGTAAATGCGGTAGTGATGGATAGGTTCCATGGTAATTGCAGTCGGCATTATTGTAATAAGTGAAATCATGCAGAAAATCTTTTAAATCCGGATATTTTTCAACGGCAGATGCAAGGTAAGTGCTGGAAAAATTATCCAGAATAAATAAGATAATGTTATCATTTGAGGATACGGTAAATTGCTTACTTCCATCCAGGATAAGTTCGTCCTTGTCACTGTAGTATGTAAAGGCGGATTTATCTGCGGAGGGGAAAAGTGAAATGTATCCAACACATTGCATCCCCAAAATAATGAGAGAGGATGTTAACATTACTTTTTTGAAGATATTCTGTTGAAATTTTGCAAACAGCAAAGCTCCCAAAATGATAGTTGTCCAAATAATGGAATTTACAATTATTTTTGAAGGTGATGCGGTGTATGCTTCTGCACGGACACCCATTTGTTCCAGATGGCGGTTTAAAAACATTGTCTGGATATATCCTGCAATTCCGATTCCCCAGAAAACAGAAAGAATATATTTTCCGAGCTTGTCTGGAAAGAATGAAATAACAAGCGTAAAAATAAATGATATTAAGAATGCAAAAATCAAAAATTTCCATCCAAATTCCTGATAGACAAATCCAAATTCTTTATAATTGCCAAAAAATATTTCAGATGGCCCCATAACAAAGAGCAGAAAAATTGGAAAGCAGATAATAATAAAATTGGATAAAAAAAGTAATAACGTTTTTTTTATGTTCATTTAAGACTCCATTCCGTGATTTTATTATATAAATTATTAAAAATAAGAATCAACCATTGGGATAGTGATAATATCATCACCGTAAAGTGCATTGACAAATTCGTCTTCGCCGCCAGTATAAGTGTAGACACGATAAGCATTGACTTTTCCATCCCGGAGACCGTCGTAGCATGGTACAGGTGGTTCACTCTCGTCAAAATCGCGAATATAAATAGAACGTTCGCGCAATTCGCCGTCATAGAAATCATGAATACTGGAACCAAATTCTGAATAGTCTTTACCGAGAGATTCCACGATGGTAGGGACTAATTCGTTTAAGGTAATAGGAGCGGAGGTTTCCTGCATCATTTCATGAGTTTCATTTTTTTCTTTCATAAAGAAAATCATTTGTGGTCGGTCGATCGTGCCGTGGTCAGAGGTAATAATGATAGTGGAATTATCATAGGCACCCAGTTTTTTTAATTGTTCTATGTACACATTCAACATTGTAAAAATACCTTTGACAGTAGATTCGCAGGATAAATTCTGCTCATCATATTCACAAAATTCATTTGTGGTAAATTCGTGCGTTCCATTTAAATGCTGGATAGTAAAATAATTACAGGAATTGTCTAATGTCAGTCCAGTGGATAATAAATTGCTGTAAAAATCATAATTAGCATGTTGGACTGCATTTTCAGGGTAGCTTACGATGGATGTATAAGTCTCATTTTTTACATCAAAAGCTGGTTTAAAGTATTCTGGCATAAAGCGATAACACGACATATAAAGCATTGTTTTGTAAAGTTTCGAATAGTCAATCATTCGGGTATTGGATTTATAAGTGACATTATTGATTTTATCATCTAATAGTTCCAAAGAGTTTGTGCCAGTGAGGATACTTGTGACAGGTGTATATAAATTTACTTTATAGTCTTCGGATTCTAAGAGGGAAAAGTAATCATTTGTTATGTCATTTGTCCAACATTGTGTCAGCCAGTCATCAACGGTAAGGGATGGATCTAACTCATTCCCAGTGATAAGGTGCGCAAGAGATGGATAGGTCCCGTGATAATTGCAGTCTGCATTTGAGTAATAAGTAAAATCCTTAAGCTGATCTGTTAATTCCGGATACGTCTGAACAGCAGAGGTGTAATAGTCTATTGCAAAATTATCCAGTACAAATAATATAATATTTTCTTTCGAGGAAATGGTATATTGTTCACTTCCGTCAAGACATAATTCTTCTGTTGGATAAGAAAAAGCAGCTTCGTCAGCGGTTGGAAAGAGTGAGAGAAAACCGACAAGTTGCATGCCAAAGATAATGCCGCTTGTTATTGATAATATTTTATGCATTTTTGTTTTTGGATACATGGTAAAAAACAAAATTAAAACAAGTAAAACAAACCATAAACAAGCATTGAGAACGGTTTTCATCCGGGTAGCCGAATAAGATTCTGCACTTACCCCCATCAGATCCAGCTGTTTATTTAAAAACATAGTCTGCAGGTAACCTGCAATTCCAATCCAGTAAATGACAGACAAAAAATATTTCTGAATTTTGTCAGGTAAAAAGGAAAGAATTAGGGTTAATAAGGTGGTGATTAAAAATGAAAAAAATAAAAATTTCCACCCGAATTCCTGATAAGTAAAGCCTAACTCTTTATAATTTCCAAAGTATATTTCGGTAGGTCCCATCACGAAGAGTGTAAATATTGGGAGTAACACAATGATATAGTTTGATAAAAAATATAAAATAGAAATTCTTTTGCTCATTATAAATCTCCTTATGATAAATACAGAGTTTTTAATCTGTCTCAGAGAGCAGATTATGAGAAACAATATATTCTCCAAGATAGTCGGCAACTTTGGTTGCTCCGCTTATATTCAGGTGTTCGATATCCATAAAATCTGTATCACCGTTGAGCCCGACATCATCCATGTGTTCAAACAGGTTAAGGTAAGTGCAGTTGTTGGCAGCAGCATATTCGGCCATGGCATCTGAATAATTATATTCCCCCTCATAAGGAACAGTATAAAAGATAAGACGAATATTATTTTCATTGCAGATGTTTACAATTTTATCTAATAATCTGACAGAACTATCAGGCAGCTCTTTCTGCTCGAACGTTGCGGGATTGGAGATCACTGTTGGAACAATATGGTCGCTGCCTGAAAAACCATGCGCTGCCTGATACTCTTCGACGGAAGTTCCGGAATCAAAACTGTAATAATTAATGTTTGTCCAGTTTTCGTGAAAGGCAAGTAATGGGACATAGTAAGATAAGTAACGATCCTTATTCTTACCAAAGCATTGGGCTAAATATTCTCTTTTCCCTTTAAAATCGGAAATGCCTTTTGTGTAATAAATTTCACCATTGAGATCCGTGTCTTCATGAACTTTGTCTACGTTAAAGGTTTCAATTAATATCACTTTAGGAGATTGTGTTCTTAGGGCGTCCTCAAAGAACAAAGTGGTGGTATTAAGAAATTGCCAGTTACAGCCATAATTATAAGCACTGAATCCATATCTTTCTGTCATTTCATTTACATTTAATCCTTTATATACATGGCTGGAGCCACAGGCAATGACATCGAATGAATTTTCAGGCATGGAATGAAAAGATTCTATTGCATGGAAAGCATCCACTGTAAAATTAGGTTGTAAAAGGCGTCCAGCGTAGAATACAGAGACACCAATGATGGCAGCACAACTGATGCAGCATACTATTTTTTTCATTATTTTTACCTCTAAAATTGAAAATAAATAAATTTGGATGCATCATAGGAAGTTCCGTAAATTCCAAATATCAGAAGGAAAACAACGGAAAATGCTATGATCAGAACCTGACACCAGGCATCCTGTCTGGCGATAATTTCACGGATACATATTTTCTTCTGTTTTAAATAATCCGTTACAAAAAGTAACAAAATACATAAAAGCATAAAGCAGAAGTTTTTGGAATTCAGTCCACAGTTATAAAGTGATCCATCAAAGAGAATCCATGGATTATGTACATGGATAATCTGTGAGAGAATCGTGAGTGCTTCTGAAAAACTGTTGGCGCGGAAAAATATCCAGGTGAAATCAATCAGGACAAAAGTCGCTATAATATGAACGGCTTTATGTCCGATGGAATTTCGGTTTAAGTGAAAAAGTTTCACAAGTTTATCACGCAAAGGCTGCAGAATCTCACCGATGATCTGGTAAAGTCCGTTCAGACCACCCCACACGACAAAAGAGATTTTTGCACCATGCCAGAGACCGCTTACGAGAAAAACAATCATTTTGTTCCTATATTTACGCCATTTACTGCATCTGCTTCCACCGAGCGGAATGTAGAGGTAGTCCCTGAACCAGGAAGTCAGGGAAATATGCCATCTTCTCCAGAAGTCAGCAACAGAAACTGCCAGATAAGGAGACTGGAAGTTTTCCATTAACCGGATACCGAGAATCTGGGCAGCCCCCATAGCGATAATAGAGTATCCGGCAAAATCACAGTAGATCTGAATGGCAAAAAGTGCAGTGGCTACGATCAGATACCATCCACCAAAGGTGTGATAATCACCGTAAACCCAGTCAACGAAGATTGCAATACGGTCAGCTAGTACAATTTTTAAGAAAAATCCCCAGAGCATCAGTAAAAGACCGCTTTTGGCTTCCTCGGAATTAAACTTATGTGGTGTGGCAAGCTGTTGCAGCAGGTGACTGGAACGCTCAATCGGACCGGCGACCAGCTGCGGAAAGAATGATACAAAAAGTGCATACTGAAAAAAATTCTTTTCAGCACAGGTATCTCCACGGTATACATCGATCGTATATCCCAGTGCCTGAAAGGTATAGAAAGAGATGCCGACAGGAAGAAGAATATCGACAGATGGAAGATTGAGCTGTATATGGAAGACGGACAGTGCATCCCCTAAAATTCCGATTGCAAAATTAATATATTTAAAATAAAAAAGCAGGGACAGGTTTAATAAAACACTAATAGCTACAACTATTTTTTTCTTCCGCATGATAAGCGGATCAGCAGATCTTTGCTGGAGCGTATCCAGTGCAAGACCGCTAAGGTATGTCACTATGGTAGAAAAAAGAATGATCAGAGCATATTTGGCATTCCAACACATATAGAAATAGTAGCTGGCAATCAGAAGCCAGTAGTTTTTTAGCTTTTGTGGAATCAGAAAGTATATCAATACCACAATCGGGAAAAAAATTAAAAAGTCAGATGAGTTAAATGACATAAAAATCTCCTTAAGTAATCATTAGAAATAGGAATCAATTACCTGTACAGGTGTATAATATCCATTGTCATAAAGAAAGACAAGGTCTTTCAGTGTGCCATAATAAGTATATACATGATAAGCATTCATGCCGCCTTCGGTCACGCCATCGAAGCGTTTGACGGCAGGATATGCATCGTCTCTTACGCGGATGTAAACGCTGCGTTCCCTGGACTCGTCAGCAGAAAAATCGTGGACACTCTGACCGTATGGAGTATAATCTTCACCTATAGCTTCCACAATGGTAGGAACAAGATCATTCAGGCTGATTGGAGCATTCGTTGTCTGCATAGAGTCGTGCGTTTCATTTTTTCCTTTCATAAAGAAAATCATCTGTGAACGTGCTTCGGAACCATGATCGGCGGTAATAATAATCGTTGAGTTATCATAAATACCAAGGTCTTTAAGCTGTTGTAAGTAGGCATCAAGCATTGTAAAAATACCTTTTACAGTTGTCGCACAAGTTGCATTATCGGGATCATAAGCGCAGTTTTCGTCGTTGACGAATTCATGGGTGCCGTTTAGATGCTGGATCGTAAAATAGTTGGACGTTGAATCAAGGCTTAGTCTGGTATCTTGTAATTTTTCGTAAAAACTATAGTTGGAATACATCATTTCGTTATCCGGGTAGGATACAATTGTGGTGTATTGTGAGTTTTTTACATCAAAACCAGGTTTGAAATATTCAGGCAGGAAACGATAGCAGGACATTTGCAGCATGGTTTTATTAAGCTTTTCATAGTCAATCTCTCTTGAGGAAGATTCAGTTCCCACATTATCTATTTTCCCCTGAAGTAATTCCAGAGTATCGGTTCCGGTAAGAAGACTGGTCACAGGAGTATATAGATTCACCTTGTAATTGTGTTTTTCAAGAAGTTTATAGTATGCGTTTGTGGAGTCGTTATCCCAGCATTGCTTTAACCAGTCATTCACAGAAAGATCTGTATCCAGAGGATTCCCGGTAAGCATATGTGCAAGAGATGGATAAGTACCCCAGTAGGCACAGTCGGCGTTATTATAATAGGTAAAATCAGAAAGAGAATCTGTCATATTCGGGTAGGCGGCGAGCGCCTCATCCCAGAAAGTGTTGGAAAAATTATCCAGAACAAACAGGATAATATTTTCATTAGAGGAGAGTGTATATTGTCCGGCACCGCTTAGGGAGAGTTCTCCATCGGTGTCATTGTAAGCCATTGCAGAAGCATCTGCTGTAAGAAATAAAGACACAAATCCTACAGCCTGAATTCCAAGAAGAATACCGCTTGTCACACCGAGCAGCCGGATGCAGAATTCTTTTTTGAAAATACAGATAAGCACAGATGCAGCAAGGATAAAAAGCCAGAATAAAGCATTCAGGATGACACGTGTGGCATTGGCGGTGTATCCTTCAGCAGATACCCCGATCTGGTCGAGATTTTTATTCAGGAACATGGTCTGAATATACCCGGCAATGGTAAAACCCCATAAAACGGAGAGAATCAGTGTACGCGGAAATTTTGGAACAATCTGTAAGATTAGGGCGATAAAAAGCGCAAGGACTACAGAAATTCCCAGAAATTTCCATCCAAATTCCCTATAGATAAAACCAAATTCACTGTAGTTGCCGAAAAAAATCTCAGATGGACCGAAAACGCCAAACATGAACAATGGCAGAAATACGATCAAAAGTGTAAATAAATAGTTTTTAAGAAAAGAACCAGGTGTAACAGCTTTTTTTAACATAAATTTCCTCTTTCTTATTAAATGTATTTCGATTGAAAAATTACGAATGCAATTATAGCATAGAACGCAGGGAAGGAATAGTATTCAGTTGAAAATTCTTGAAATACACAGGATTATCATGTAAAATGATATGAGTTATTAACTTTATATGAGGTGCAAAAATGCAAAAAAAAGAATATTTGAAAAAATTTTTTTTATGTTGGGAATCTGTCTTTCTATTTATCTTTATGATTGGAATTTTTGGTCCGTCCGAAGTCTTTTTTGGTAATTATACAGAGTTGGGAGTTGTATATGGGGAATTCGGTTGGTTATTTTTTGTGGTTGGATTTACCATTTCCATCATAATTGCATTCGTTTTGGCATTTTTCCCAGAAATAATCCGGAAGATTATATTAGCAGTTGTCTGGGGATTATCCATTGCCGGATATATTCAGGTTATGTTTTTAAATAAAGGGATTGACCAGATTGGTGTGACAGCAGAGGGGTATATTCCAGATGCCGACAGAGTAATAAAGAATGCTGTTTTTTGGGGAGCTGCAATTGCAATTACATTTGTCATCACATTTGTTTGCAAAAAGAAATGGAGTAAGGTAATACAGCTTACAACAACAGTGCTTTTATTAGTCCAGCTGGTTGCATACGGATCCTTATTTCTGACAACAGATGATGGAGCTTTTCATTATGCTGAAAATGAACTTTGTTTAAACATGGAGCAGCAGTTTACAATCTCTTCCAATGAGAATATTATTGTACTTCTTTTTGATAATTTGCCAAATGAATGGTTTGAGGAAGCAAGAGCAACTTATCCGGATATCACAAAAGGGTTAGAAGATTTCACATACTATAACAATGCAGATTGCAATTATTATGGAACATATCCATCTTTTATTCATATTTTGACAGGAAATCCATTGGATCTGAGTTTGTCTGTAAATGATTATTTTAAACAAAGTTGGGACAATGCGAGAACCAATGCATATTTTGATATTTTACATAGTCATAATTATAAGATGAATGTATTTTCATATTTATCAGAAGTTATGACGGGAGGTAATAGCCTTGAAATTGCGGAAGGAAAAGTGGACAATATTATAGAAAAAGATGATGCAAGAGAAATTGATAAGCCTCTTTTATATAAAACTATGCTGAAAATGTCATTGTACCGATATATGCCGGAATATTTTAAACCAAAATTTGATGTACAGAATGAACAATATGCAAGTATTGTATCGTATCCGAATAATACGATGCAGTATTCAAATCCGAATTTTTACAATACAATGATGGAAAAAGGTCTGACGATTGATGATTCCAGCAATTATTTTGTTGTGAATCACTTAAATGGTGGACATGAATTTATTAATGATGCAAATTGTCAATATGCGCAGGATCCAGATAGAGATGATACTATAAAAGGTATTTTTTTGTTAGCAGAAGAGTATATTAACCAGATTAAGGAATCAGGCTCCTATGATGATTCTACAATTATTATTATGACGGATCATGGAACAGGTAGAAATGCCCAACCTGTTTTCTTTATGAAAGAGCCTCATGAGACACATGATGTAATGCAGGAAAATAATGCGCCTATTACCTATGAGGAACTTGTGCCAACAATCGTAGAGTTATTAGGAGAAGATCATTCTGCTTTTGGAAAGAGTTTTCATGAGTTTAAGCAGGATGAGGTGCGACATCGTGTTTTCTATGATAGAACATATGATACGGAATATCCGGATGTGAAAAGATACGATGGGATGCAGGGAGGAGCAAATATTTATTATAAATACGAATATGATGGAAATCTTGGTGCAATCCAGTATCAATATGATAATGAATTACATGAAATTTTTCCGATGGTAGATTCTTATTATTAGGATGACAAACTTTTGATAAAACAGAGGATAAAGAGATGAAAATTAAAAATAATGTCAAATGCTTTATTTCGATGATCGCAATTATTTTATATCCGAGCATGTTTATGTATTTTCAGAACATGTCGGAGGGACATTTTATAGAAATTTTACCATCGATCGGGAAAAATATGATTTTAGCAGTAGTTTTATTAGTTGCATTTAGTGTACTATTTAGAAACATAAGAAAGGCTTTTTTAACAAGTGAGATAGCATTACTTCTTTTTATGAATTTTAATACGATTCTTGGAGCAATCAAAAAAATAATCCCGGGTATGAGAAAAGCATATTTTTTTGTGATTGTTGCAGTTATATTAACGATAGTATTCTCTGTTGTAAAAAGAAAAATAAATGAGCCGGAAAATATTTGTACAATTCTCGGAATTGTGTTTTTCGTTCTCATAGTTTTCAACCTGATAAGTTCAATTCCACAGATATTAACCAATAATAATAAGACAGCTGTCTCACAGGAAGAAAATGATATTGCCGAAAAAAGATTTACCGGAGACAAGCCGAATGTATATTTCTTTTTATTTGATGAATATGCGGGTTTTGAGAATATTGAACACTATTATGATTACGATAATCAGGAATTTTCAGATTTTCTTACACAGAGGGGATTTAATATTTCATATGGAAGTCATAACACAGAGTCTATTTGGACATCTACAATTGTACCCAATATTCTGAATCTCTCATATGTAGCAAGTGATGATATTTACTCTATTGATAATATGGCGCGATCGGAGAATGCGTATCTATATCAGCTCTTTGCCAATAATGGATATCAGATTAATATGGTCAATCATTTGAATACATTTTCAGATACCAATTGTAATGTTTTAAATTATAAACAGAAGAAAGAAAATTTATCTACTTATGTTCTGGACAATGGTATCTGGAGTGAAGTTGATTCTTTTGTGAGTTGGGGAAAACAAAAATTAAGCGGAAACTCCAATGATTATTATACGAATCTGAGTGATGTGTTGACTATTATGGAAAATATTACAGATTATACGAGTGATAGTAAACCAACATTTACTTTTGCTTATGCAGAATGTCCACATGAATATTTTACATTTGACGCAGATGGTAATCGGATAGCGAAAGAGGATGAAACAAATTGGAAAGATAAAAGCATATATCTTAACCAATACAAATATATTACAAAATGTATGGAAAGAATTGTAGAGGATATTCAGAAAAACGATCCGGATGCATTAATTATACTAATGTCTGACCATGGAGCAAGATATCCGCACTGGCAGGTTGATCATTATGGTGCCAAAGCCTATGATGCGTCAGTAGAGACTTTATATATGCAGAATATTTTAAACTGTGTCTATTATAAGGGTGAAAAGCTTGATATAGAAAGTATGACAAGTATTAATACATGGAGAACGGTACTGAATACTTACTTTGGAACTGATTATGAGATGTTGCCAGCACCGGAAGGCTTTAAGGCAAGTACAGGATTTTAGTGATATATGCAACAAAATAGGTAAAAGTAAATGAGAAGAAGTATAAAAAAATTTTTTACAATAAGTACAATAGCGTTTGTTATTTTGTATCCATGTTTATTTATGTATTTCCAGAATGCCGATGAGGCAAAACTTATTGATGCATTACCTGCATTCGAAAAATTTTTGGCATTAGCGATAGTAGTGTTTGTAATTTGTATTATTTTCATGAAGAATACTGGTAAGGCAGTGTTAGCCAGTGATGTAATACTTTTTATCTTAACTAATTTTAATGTATTTTTAAGCAAAGTAGATCATGTGATTGGAAGAAAAAAGATAATTGTAATTTTATTTTTTATAATATTTATGTTTATGATTCTGGTTAAGAAAAAAATCAGATCTGAACAAAATATTTGTATGTTGATTGGAATATATTTTCTGGTACTAATTGCAATGAATTTTTTTGTGGCGCTTCCAACAATATGCTCAAAACTAAATTATCAAAAAGTGGAAAATTCAGAGAATATAGAATATGTGTCTGAAGAAAAGCCAAATGTATATTTTTTTATATGTGATGAATATGCTGGGGTAGAGGGGCTGGAACGGTATTATAATTATGATAATAGAGTCTTTTTAAAACATATTGAGGAAAATGGGTTTAATATTTCAACAACAAGTCATAATTATGAGTCATGTTCTACGACAGTAAATATACCTAATTTATTAAATTTGGAGTATGTTGCTTCTCCAGACGAACTGGAAGCAAATAATTTAAAATATATGAAAAATCCTAAGTTATATCAAATTTTTAAAACGAATGGATATACGATTAATTTGATAAATCATACCCAGTTTTTGGATGAAGATGGGTGCAATGTTATTGCAACATCAGATGTAGTGGATACAATTTCAACCTATATTTTGCAAAAAAGTATTTTTCAATTAATAAAAGATTATAAAGCAGAACAAATTGAAACCAGTACGGATACACAATATTATGTATCAGATTTAAAAAATATATTAAATACGATGCAGACATGCTATAAAATGGTTGATAAGGAGAAACCCACCTTAACAATAGGGTATGTGTCGTGTCCTCATCCTCCATTTGTAATCGATGAGGAAGGGGGAGCAGTTGATTATAGAAATACATCCAATTGGGCAGACAAGAGTCTTTATTTAAATCAATTAAAGTATGTAAATGCCTGTATGGAGAATGCAGTGGATGGTATTTTACAAAATGATAGAAATGCTATTATTATTATACAATCTGATCATGGAGTTCGTTATCCTTATCATATGATGGAGTGCTACGGAACGCCTGAGTATGACGCAACTATAGAAACACCTTATATGCAGAATATTTTAAACTGTGTTTATTATCAGGGAAAAGAGATGGATATTGAAGGTAAAAGTGGGATTAATACACTTAGAATAGTTTTAAATGAGATTTTTATGACAAATTATGAGATGTTAGATAATCCAGAAAAGTATTTGTATCAATATAAATAAAAGATATATAACGTAGGAGAAGGTATGCTTTTTAATTCATATAGTTTTTTTGTATTTTTCCCAATAGTTGTCGTAGTTTATTTCCTATTACCCAAAAGAGTAAGTTATCTGTGGCTTTTGACTGCAAGTTATTATTTTTACATGGGGTGGAATGCAAAGTATGCATTATTGTTGTTATTGTCTACAGCAATTACTTACATAAGTGGTATAGTGATTCAGTGGTTGAATGATAATCGCCCTGAAAAAATAGAGGCAAAAAAATGGGTGGTTGTAGGATGTATTGTAGCTAATCTTGCAATTTTATTTTTCTTTAAATATTTTAATTTCACAATCGAAAGTATAAATGCAGTATTGGATCACACGAGTTTGCCGACAGTAAATACATCGTTAGATGTATTACTTCCAGTAGGGATTTCTTTTTATACATTTCAGGCTTTAGGATACACTGTGGACGTGTATCGTAGAGAGATTGAGGCGGAAAAGAATTTCTTTCGATACGCGTTATTTGTATCTTTTTTTCCACAACTTGTAGCAGGACCAATTGAACGCTCAAAGAATTTATTGAATCAGCTGCGAAATCCGAAATCATATCATTATGGGAGAATGTGTGATGGACTGTTACTAATGATTTGGGGATATTTTTTGAAATTGGTGATTGCAGACCGAATTGCAATCTTTGTAGATAATGTATATGCGAATGTTGACATTTATGATGGCAGGTATTTACTTTTAGCCAGTGTATTGTTTGCATTTCAGATATACTGTGATTTCGCGGGATATTCCACAATCGCAATTGGAGCTGCAGAGGTTATGGGATTTGAGTTGATGGAGAACTTTAATAGTCCATATCTGTCTCAGTCTGTTGCAGAATTTTGGAGAAGATGGCATATTTCACTCTCTTCCTGGTTTAAAGATTATCTTTATATTCCATTAGGAGGAAACAGAAAAGGAAAAATCAGAAAATATATAAATATTATGATCGTGTTTCTGGTAAGCGGTCTTTGGCATGGAGCAAATTGGTCATATGTTGTATGGGGAGGTCTGAATGGTGTTTATCAGGTAATAGGAGCAATTTTTACACCTCTTAGAAATAAAATCAAAGAAAATTTACACCTGAAGAAAAATTTCTTGCCATTAATGATAGTTTATATGTTTGTGACCTTTATATTAGTGGATCTTACTTGGATTTTTTTTCGTGCAGATACAATACAGCATGCGTTTGATATTATAGAGAGCATTTTCCATATGAATGATCCGGTACTTCTGGCTAATGGTGCACTTTATGATCTGGGACTTAGTAAGCCAAATTTTATAGTGCTTGTTATTTCGCTTTTATTATTGTTATTGGCAGATGTATGTAAATATCGTGGAGTAAAAGTTCGAAATGTGATTTTAAATTTAAATATTATAATAAGATGGACTATTATTATTGTCGGAATTCTGGGGATTTTGATTTTTGGAATCTGGGGAAGTGGATATTCAGAAACAAATTTTATATATTTTCAGTTTTGAGACAGAGAGATTATAGAGGAATTGCAATATCAACAAATCGAAAGAAAAAACTGATAATTAGTATATGAGGAACGAGATGAAAGTTGCAGGACGTATATTAAAGATTATATTTTTTTTAGGGATTTTGGGAAGCGGAATATTTTATATTTCGAAAGCTTTGCTTCCAAGAATACCAGACTTTTATGAAGAAGAACATTGGGATGTAGTGTTTTTTGGAACAAGCCAAAGTTACTGTACCTTTGATCCTGAAATATTTGACGATTATAATTTGAAAACCTATAATCGTGGCAGGCAGCAGCAGACAATGAATTATACATATTATTATGTCAAGGATGCGTTGGATAACAGCGATATTGATATTGTTGTGCTGGAGATATTTGGTATGTTTTATGATGAGGATGATACAGGATTTACGAGTGAAGGCGTGAGAGATTCTTCATTAAATGATCTGCGATATTCTGATATAAAAGTGGAAGCAATAAAAGATTGCGTGCCGGAAGACTTGCAGTTGGATTATTTGTTTCCTTTAGTCAAGTATCATTCCAGATGGGAGGAATTGGATTATTCGTCTTTTGAGGGCTGGAAAGAGAGTGTAATGAATCCGTATTTTACAGAAGAAGGGAGAGGATTCAAACATTGGGCAGGCGCACAGCCTTGTGGGTATGCATCCTGGGATGAGATATTTTCAGAAAAAAGACGACCTGTTTATGATGAAAATTTCAGATATCTGGATATGATGAATGAACTGTGTAAGGAGCATGGTACAGAATTGGTATTGGTGCGTGCACCGTTTCCATGCAATGAGAAAACGGTGGAGATGACAAATACAGTTATGGATTGGGCAGATACACATGAGGTTGAATTGATTAATTGTATGAAGGTGACAGATGTTATTGGTTTGAATTTTGAGGAAGACAGTCTGGATGCAGGAACACATTTGAATGAGAGTGGAGGAAAGAAAGTATCCAGATATATTGCGGAGTATTTAAAGGAAAATGTATTGAAATAAAATTCAATTATAGAAAAAATGATACACTAGATGAATATTTATGCAAGCAGGAGAATTAGATAAATTATCGAAAAGTGTTCCGATTATATATGTAACATTGACAACAATGAATGCTAGTACTATACTTCAACAAGATTTATGTATTTAGGAGAAAAAGTATGATCACAAAAAGAGAATTTGATATGTTGGTACTTCTGACAGAGACAAAAGAGGTTGTATCTCAGAGAAATATGGAAGAGCGGTTAAAAATTTCAACTGAAGCCGTGAATAAGACAGTCAAAGAATTGACAGAAAAAAACTATTGCAAAAATGGACAGATTACGCAGGCCGGTCTGGATGCATTGGAACCTTATCGTGTGAAGAGAGCAATATTTGTAGCAGCAGGCTTTGGAAGCCGGATGGTGCCGATCACTTTGAATACGCCTAAACCGCTTGTCAGAGTCAACGGAACACGCATTATTGATACGCTTCTTGATGCAGCGGTAGAAGCTGGAATTCCTGAGATTGTTATTGTGCGTGGATATCTGGGAGAACAGTTTGATCAGCTTCTTTATAAATATCCGAACATCAGATTTGTTGAGAATCCGATTTATAATGAAGCAAATAATATTTCCTCCGCTGTATGTGTCAGATATCTTCTGCAGAATGCGTATGTTTTGGAAGCAGATTTACTGCTCCGTAATAAAAAACTGATTCGTAAGTATGAATATGAAACAAATTTCTTGAGTATTCCGGTGGAGTCCACGGATGACTGGTGTTTTGCAACCGATCATAATGGTGTGATCACAGAAGAAAAAGTAGGTGGTACCGACTGTCATCAGATGGTTGGAATTTCCTACTGGAGTGAAGCAGATGGAATCAAGCTTGCCAATGACTTAAATGAGGTTTATTTATCGCAGGGTGGAAAAGAGAGCTATTGGGAGCAGGTGCCGCTTGTTTATAAAAAGGAAAATTACCAAGTGCATGTTCGTGAATGTATTGCAGAGGATATTACAGAGATTGATACATTTAACGAATTAAAGGCAATTGATAATCGTTATGTCACAGGTTGATAAAAGCGACAAATGTGGGCAATTAAAAAATGATGATCAGAGACAGTTCTTTTTGCTGTCATGGTTAGTTGAAACTGTGATTATTACAAAGTCATCGAGAGTTAATTTTTCGGGAAGTTCACAAGTATTCGTAGTTCTTATATTTTGTCTAAATTCTTGAAATTAAAGAATAATTCTTATATAAACAGAAAATTATAAAAATATAGAAAATTGTAGATGAAATAAGTTGTGTTTGCACTGAAAACTCGCTATATTATAAGTATCAAATACGAAAAAGAGAAACGGGTGAAATGCGATATGGCAGTATATGTTGTCGGTGATTTTTTGAGAGAAACCAGGTTGAGAAAAGGATATACACAGGAAGAGGTCAGTTACGGAATCTGTACACCTGCGTCTTTGTCGAGAATTGAAAATGGTGCACAAAAACCGGGACGACTTATTTTGGAGAAACTGTTTGAACGATTGGGTACGGAGAATAATTTGTTTAATTCTTTTGTGAGCAGGGAAGAGATGGAGTTGTATTCTGCGATACAAGAGCTGATTAGAAATGTGACAGATGCAGAAATAGATAAAATTCATAAACAGATTTTGATTGTAGAAAAATTGACAGAAAACACATCTGATTTAGAGCGTCAGTGTTTGTTATTTGCAAAAGGTGAATTGATAAAACGTAAAGAAAAAGATTACTCGACAGCAATAGAATGGCTTATGAAGGCAATACATATTACATTGCCAGATTTTGATGGAGAGAATCCATTAAGAAATAATTTACTTACTTTTGATGAAATTATGATTATTAACGGTATTGCAATTTTACATGCAAAAAGTGGAAATGTTATGACTGCAATTCAACTTGATATGTGGCTTAAAGAATATATGGAAGATAAAATTGTAGACGGAACAATGAAAAAAGCTAAATATCCAATGATTATATATAATTTAAGCAATTGGTTTGGAAATAAACAATGTCATACAGAAGCATTAAAATTGGCAGATGAAGGTATAAATTTTTGTGTTAAGTATGGAAATCTTGTGATTCTTCCGTCACTTATTTTAAATAAAGGAGTTGCATTAGCAGAATTGGGAGATATAGATGATGCAAGAAAATATTTGCACCAAGCAATTACAATTTTTGATGTGATGAAAAAAGAAGAAACAATTCAAAGTGTACTTGATTGGTGCAAAACACGTTATAATTTAGAGATTTAATATCCACCAGATATGTCATCTAAAATGTATTTGGCTACTTCATAGGAATTATCAGATGGCTTCTGAGTACTTCCAACAATAGAAGCGGCTGCAATAAGTGCACATAATGTGATAGCAAAAATTTTCTTTTTCATGGTTTTGTACCTCCAATTAATTTTGAGATTATGGTAAATTCCAGAAGGCAAAGAGACCATTCGATGTGACGTAAATTTAAATTTACGCGATATCGAATGGTCTTTTTGCATGAATGGGAATAAAATTAATTAATTTAACAGGTTGCTTTGGGGATTAGGGAAACTGTTAAAAGAGATTGAAGGAAATGAAAGGAAAATGTGAGTTATGGTAAGACCAGGATTACGTCGCAGCGAAATTGATTGGGAGAATGTGGATATTCATATCTCCAGAGAAGAAATGGAGAGAGAGCAGGAGCATGAAGCGGCAATACAGCAGGCAAAACAGTATCTGATCAAAAACTTTCCGAAGTTTTGTACGATAAATAATGGCTATTATGAGACAGAGACGTTTAATCATGATGCAGGGATGTATGAAGTGATGCATGTGGATCATATCGTGATTGGTGATCAGGCGATCTATGTGATCAAGACAGTGAAGTTTCCGGAGCATGTTGAATTATACGGAAGCTCAGACGCAAAAAACTGGTATTATGCAGAGAACACAGATAAACAGGAAACGCATAAGCACAAAGTGGACAATGCGGATAAGAGAAACCAGAGATATTGTGAGTATATACAGATGTTGGCAGGAGAAGCTATCAGACGGGATGTACCGGCGATTGCAATTGTCAATATTATTGGACTTACAGATGAGCAGATCCATTTGGATATAGAATCAGGGCATGAGGTTGTGACAATGGATAAACTGGCAGACAGGATCCAGTATTATGAGAGTACAATTGACAGTAAGCGTGTGGTGTATGAACATAGCGATGATCTGATAAGAAAGTTCAAGGAAGAAGAGGTGTATGATAATATCATTCCACAGATACGGGATGTGGAGTTGAAATACAGAATATATTTAAAACTATCGGAATAGATTTCAGTAAGATTTTAAGCAAATCTTAAGAAGAAATCATTGTTTACAGGTTTACAAGTTTCCTTTTATTTGATAAAATTCTATTTTGGTATGTAAGAATAAAATAGGTGTCTTAATATTTTGAGATACGGTCACATTAGGAGGAAATGATGAGTTTTATTAACACGGTGTTTGGTATTCCACTTGGATATGTCATGTGGGGATGCTATCAGTTGGTGAAAAACTATGGTTTATCAATCATTCTGTTTACATTGGTCAGCAAAATCGTCATGCTGCCGGTATCTATTATGGTACAGAAAAACAGTATTCGAATGATACAGATCCAGCCACAGATAAATGAGATTAAATATAAGCATGCAGGCGATAAAGACCGCATTGCGGATGAACAGATGGAGTTATTCAAGAAGGCACATTATAGTCCGATGCTTGGTATGGTGCCAATGTTATTACAGATTCCATTGGTTCTTGGTCTGATTAATGTCATTTATAATCCAATGCAGCATTTGATGCATATCAAGACATCTGTCTGTGATCAGATCGTGGCAGCTACCTGTTCTCTGATGGGGGTAGATCAATTGGGGAGCGGCGCACAGCTTCAGGCAATGGCAGCATTGCAGAATCCGGATAACTTAAGCTTTTTCCAGAATGCATTGGCAGGAACCAGCATTGATATTGAGACGATCGCAGCACAGGCAGCTACGATCAACACACATTTTCTTGGTCTGGATCTGTCTGTAGTGCCACACATTACTGTATTGGCATGGATCCTTCTTATTCCACTGTTCAGCTGTCTTTCTACTGTTTTACTTTGTGCATGTCAGAATCAGGCAAATGTGTTGCAGAAAGAGCAGGGTGCTTTGGGACAATGGGGAGTAACAATTTTTACAGTTGCATTCTCAACATATTTTACATTCCTGGTTCCGGGTGGAGTTGGTTTGTATTGGATTTTCAGTAACTTGTTCTCCACAGCGTTGATTTACATTTTAAATGCAGTTTATAACCCGAAAAAATATATTGATTACGAGGCGTTGGAGGAAAGTAAACGTCTGCTGGCAGAACAGAAAGCGGTAGAGGATGCCTATAAGAAAAAGATGGCTCCTTATAAGGCTAAGGAAAAAGAGGATTATAAGAGGTTTTTTGCTAAAGACAATGAAAATAAACAGTTAATGTTTTATTCTGAATCCTCAGGATTTTATAAATATTATCGTGGAATGATCGAAGAGTTATTGGAAAACTCGGATATTGTGATCCATTATGTTACAAGTGATCCGGAAGATCAGATTTTCCAGATCAGGCATGAGAGGTTTAAAGCATATTATATCGGAGAGATCAAACTGATTACTCTGATGATGAAGCTGGATTGTGATATTGTTGTTATGACAATGCCTGATCTTGAAACTTATCATATCAAGAGAAGTTATGTGAGAAAGGACATGGAGTATATTCATGTGCCACATAGTATTGACAGTATGAATATGACGTATCGAAAGGGAAGTATCGATCATTTTGACACTATTTTCTGTGTAGGTCCACATCATAAAGATGAGGTCGAGAAGATGGAAGAAACCTATGATCTTCCGCATAAAGTATTGTTAAACTGGGGTTACTGCCTGCTCGATGATATGCGAAAAGATTATGAGTCAAAAGAAAAAGTGATCAATGAACAGAAAACGATCCTGATCGCTCCGTCATGGCAGGAAGATAATATTGTAGATTCCTGTCTCGAGGATATTTTACAGAAATTGCGGGCTACAGGATATAAGGTGATCGTTCGTCCGCATCCACAGCATGTAAGACATATGCCAGAGAAGATGCAATTATTAAAAGATAAGTTTGCAGAAGATAAGAATATTGAAATTCAGACAGATTTTTCTTCTAACGATACAGTATTTAATGCAGATCTGATCATTACAGATTGGAGTGGTATTGCATATGAATATGCGTTTACAACATTGAGACCGGTATTGTATATTAATACGCCGATGAAGATCATGAATCCAGAATATGAGAAAATTGGGGTTGTGCCAATTAATATTTTCATGAGAGACAGCATCGGATGCAGCCTGAATCTGGATCAGTTAGACCGTGTAGCAGATGAGGCAACGAGATTGATCGAGCAGAGAGATTTATACCACGATAAGATTGATGCTTTTGTGAAACAATATGTATATCATTTGGGAACCAGCGCAAAAGTTGGAGCCAATTATATAAAATTACGTTTAAAACAAATTCATTCAGAAGAATAAAGGAGAAAAGATTGATGAAAAATTTAATGAAACAGATTACAAAGAACGGAAGAATTTTTTGGGTGACTTATTTTACTTTCTTTCTTATTTTGGCAATGCCAACGCATGCATGGGCATATGTTGATCCGGCAACCTTAACTTATGTAGTTCAGATTATTGCAGGTGTTTTTATTGCAGGTGGTGTTGCAGTTGGTGTATACTGGAGAAAAATCAAGAAGCTTTTCTCTAAGGACAAAACATCTGTTAAGAAGCATGAGTCAACAGAGCAGGAAAGAAATGCAGCAGCAGCAGCGGCTGAGGAATTTAACGAAGACAAATAGGAATCGTATCATTCAGAGAGAGGAATACAAATGAATATCAAGAGGAATATTTTATTGAATCCGGGACCGTCAACAACAACGGACACGGTAAAAATGGCACAGGTTGTGCCTGATATCTGCCCAAGGGAAGAAGAATTTGCTGAAATGATGAGACAGATGAGGAAAGACCTTGTGAAGATCGTACACGGCGATCCTCAGAAGTATACTTCAGTTCTGTTTTGTGGTTCCGGCACATTGAATCTGGATGTATGTGTAAATTCACTTCTTCCAGAAGGAAAGAAGATTCTTGTTGTAAATAATGGCGCATATAGCAGCAGAGCAGTTGAAATCTGCGAATATTACGGATTAGATCATATCAATCTGCAGTTTCCAATCGATGAACAACCGGATCTTAAAGTGGTTGAGAAAACGATGAAGGAAAATCCGGATATTGCTGTGGTATATACAACACATAATGAAACCGGTACGGGTGTAGGAAATCCGATTCGTGAGATAGGGGCAATTGCGCATGCACACGATGCGATTTTTATTGTTGATACGACTTCGACATATGCAATGGTTCCAATCGATATTGAAAAGGACAATATAGATTTTTGTATGGCATCTGCACAAAAGGGATTGATGTCTATGACAGGATTATCTTTTGTAGTTGGTAACGAAGAAATCATAAAGAAATCCAAGGATTATCCAAAACGTTCCTATTATTGTAATTTATATCTACAGTATGAATATTTTGAAAAAACGGGTCAGATGCATTTTACACCACCGGTACAGACGGTATATGCTACCCGACAGGCATTAAAAGAGTATTTTGCTGAGGGAGAAGAGGCAAAGTGGGCACGTCATTCCAGGGTGATGAAAGCCATTCATGAGGGACTGAAAGAGCTTGGATTTAAAGAACTGATACGTCCTGAAATTCAAATTGGTCTGGTTGCGTCGGCAGTATATCCTGACGATCCGAATTGGAGCTTCCAAAAAGTTCATGACTATTGCTATGAGCGTGGATTTACGATTTATCCGGGAAAAGTGACAACTACTGATACATTTCGATTGTGTGCGTTAGGAGCCATCGATGTGGAAGATATTGAAGAGTTTTTTAAAGTGTTAAGGGAAGCGCTTATAGAAAATAATATTCGAGTTCCGGTACAATACAGATAGTGAAAGGATACAATATGAAAACAGTATATATGTGTTTTGCTACAGACGTGATCCATGAAGGACATATGAATGTAGTTAAAAAAGCAAAAGAATACGGGAAAGTCGTAGCAGGTGTATTATGTGATGCAGAGATGGTCCGTTATAACCGTTTTCCGACAGTAAGTTTTGAAGAACGTATGGCAATGGTGAGAAATATTCCGGAAATTGATGAAGTGATTGTACAGGATAGGATTATGTATGATAATGTCATCAAAGAATTAAAACCGGATTATGTCATACATGGTGATAATTGGTGCGATGGACCGGAAAAGACGATTCGTGAAAATGTAATTGCTTTGTTGAAAGAATATGGTGGAGAGTTAATAGAGGTTCCATATACATATAATGAAAAAGTAAAAAAAATCGATGATCAGTATAAGGAAAAACTGGCAATGCCGGAATATCGCAGGAAAAGATTAAGACAGTTGATAAAAACAGTACCAATTGTTAAAACGATAGAAGTTCATTCTGGATTAACAGGTCTTATTGCAGAAAAGACGGTAGTGGAACATGACGGTGGATTAGACCAGTTTGATGCAATGTGGATTTCCAGTCTTTGTGATTCTACTGCAAAGGGCAAACCAGACATTGAGCTTGTTGATATGTCTTCACGGCTGAGAACGATCGATGATGTTTTAGATGTTACCACGAAACCAATCATTTTGGATGGAGATACAGGTGGATTGATCGAACATTTTGTTTATAATGTCCGGACATTAGAACGTATGGGTGTTTCTGCAGTTATTATTGAAGACAAAACAGGCTTGAAAAAGAATTCTCTGTTTGGCACGGAAGTAGAACAGACACAGGATTCTATCGAAAATTTCTGCGCAAAAATCAGAGCTGGTAAAAATGTTCTTCGTACAGAAGAATTTATGATCATAGCCAGAATTGAAAGCTTGATTTTAGAGCGTGGCATGGAGGATGCGTTAACCAGAGCTTTTGCATATGTGGAAGCAGGTGCTGATGGCATTATGATCCACAGCAGAAAGAAAACAGCTGATGAGATAATTGAATTTTGTGACAAGTTTCGGGCAAAATATTCTGATATACCGATTGTTGTTGTTCCAACTTCTTATAATTATATTACGGAGGCAGAACTGGCGGCTCATGGTGTAAATATTGTTATTTATGCAAATCAGTTAACCAGAAGTGCATTTCCGGCAATGGAAAATACAGCAAAAGAAATTTTGAAAAATCATAGGGCTCTGGAAGTGGATTCAAAACTTATGCCATTTAAAGATATTATTACATTGATAGATGAATTGTAATTTAAAAATGGATTACGAATATTGATGTAGTGGTATAATAACTTTTGATGAGGATAAAAGAGATGAGAGTAGAAACATTATTCGATATATTAGATTCTGATTTTTATACGGGAGTTCCGGATTCACAATTACAGGCATTATGCAATTTTCTAATCGATAAGTACGGAATTTCTGAACATCATGTGATAGCAGCCAATGAAGGAAATTGTACTGCACTTGCAGCTGGACATTATCTTGCAACGGGAAATGTACCTGTTGTATATATGCAGAACAGCGGTATTGGAAATATTATTAATCCGGTTGCATCTTTATTGAATGATAAGGTTTATGCAATCCCTTGTATTTTTGTGGTTGGCTGGCGGGGAGAGCCTGGTATTCATGATGAGCCACAGCATATCTATCAGGGTGAAGTAACCCTGAAACTTTTGGAAGATATGGATATTGCAGCTTTTGTAATAGGAAAAGAGACAACGGAAGCCGAATTATATGCAAAGATGAAGGAATTCCGTAATGTTCTTACAAATGGAAAGAGCGTTGCTTTTGTAGTGAGAAAAGGTGCTTTGGAATATGGTAATAAAGTCGTTTATTCCAACGAATATCAAATGAAACGAGAGGAAGTTCTTGAACATATCGTTGCTGTAACTGAAAATGACCCGATTGTCAGTACAACAGGAAAAGCAAGCAGGGAATTGTTTGAAATCCGTGAAAGAAATGGACAGGGACATGAATGTGATTTTCTTACGGTCGGTTCTATGGGACATAGCAGCTCAATTGCACTTGGTATCGCTATGAGCAAAAAGAATGAAAAAATATGGTGTGTAGACGGAGATGGTGCATGTCTGATGCATATGGGTTCTATGGCAGTATTGGCAAGCAGAAAACCGGATAATATGGTACACATTGTGTTGAATAATACAGCACATGAGACTGTAGGCGGAATGCCGACTGTTGCAGGAAACATAGATCTTGTCACAATTGCAGAAGGTTGTGGATATCCTTATGCTGTATGTGTTGATAATTTCGCTGATTTAGATAAGGAATTAAAAGCAGCGAAAGAAGCAAAGAGTCTCCGGTTTATCGAGGTGAAATGTGCACTTGGTTCCCGTGCAGACCTTGGCAGACCGACTACGACTGCGATTGAGAATAAAGAAAGATTCATGGAGAGATTGAATTGAAATCATATATCGTAAAACAGAAGGACCTGAATAGTCGTATGCTATCCAGGTCCGGTGGCATTTTTGCAGCAATATCTGACCAGGTGTTAGCACAGGGGGGTGTGATTTACGGCGCAGGAATGGACAAAAATTTTAATGTTGTACACAAACGCGCTGTAAATGCGACAGAGAGAGATGAACTTAGAGGATCAAAGTATGTGCAGAGTGACATGCACAATGCATATCGGCTTGCCTGTGAAGATTTGAAAGCCGGCAGGTTGGTCCTGTTTACAGGAACTCCATGTCAGGTAGATGGGATAAAGGCTTTGTGTCCAAAAGGATGTGAGGAACATCTCGTTTGTATGGATATCGTGTGTCATGGTGTTCCAAGTCCAAGAGTCTGGAATGATTATAAGGCGTATGTGGAACGCAAATATCATGGGAAAATAGAAAAAGTTGATTTTCGTAATAAAGAACGTTTTGGATGGTCAGATCATTGGGAAACTATTACAATTAATGGAAAAGAGCATGACAGTCAGGTTTATATGAAGATGTTTTATGAACACACTTTTTTACGTGAGGCATGCTATGTATGCCCATATAAGAACCTGCAGCGTATATCTGATATTTCAATAGCTGATGCATGGGGAGTAGAGACTGCTAACCCGGAATTTGACGATAATCGGGGAGTTTCACTTGTTCTTATTAATACACAAAAAGGAGAAAAATGGTTTTTGGATTCCTTACAGGGATGTGATTATAAGGAGTGCGATTTAGAAAAGTATATGCAGGAACCACTTAAAAGACCATTTAAAAAACCAGATAATACAGAAAATGTATGGAAAGAATATAACGAGGTTTCATTTGGAAAATTTGTAAAAAATCATTATAAAGAACCGTTTTTGTCAGTTGTCAAAAGAAGTTTGAAAAGAAAAATAAAGGATATGATACCGAAAGAATTTTGGAATCGGCTCAGAAGGTGGAGGTAATATATGGAAGAAAAAAGGCTGCCGGATCTATGCACAAAAAAGGATACCTGCTGTGGCTGTAGTGCATGTGTCACGATATGTCCGGTGTGTGCAATTTCGATGTGTCCGGATGAAAAGGGTTTTTTATATCCACTGGTAAATTCTGGTAAATGCATAAGATGCTATAAATGCGAACAAATTTGTCCGTTTAAAAAAAGATAATTTTTAATATATTCTTAAGTAGCTTTTCCATTCATAAATCATGTGCTACAATATTGTCAGATTAACTATATATAGGGTAGTTATGAAAATATTAAGATATGAGAGGTATTTACAATTGAAGAAAAGAGCACTTTTACTAGGAATGATGCTGACGCTTGCAGTAACTTCGGTAGGATGTGGTAAGAAAGAGGCAGATGCTAATATCACAGAACCGATTTATGAAGAATCCAGCGAAGAGGCAGTCGTTGGGGATGTTGTAGACAATGAGGAGGAAGAAGATCTTCCGGATGGTAAAGTCCGTAATGAGCTGACAGGGGAATTAATTGATGAGTCACTTGCAAATCAAAGACCGATTGCTGTTATGGTAGATAATGAATCAATTGCATTACCGCACTATGGTCTGACACAGGCAGATGTTGTTTATGAGATGATGAACAGTACTGAGAATGGCCGTATTACAAGATTCATGGCTTTAGTGAAAGACTGGGAGACATTAGAGCAGTTTGGAAGTATTCGCAGCGCAAGGGTAACAAACTGCATTCTGGCAGCAGAATGGAATGCTGTATTATGTCATGATGGTGGACCATTCTATATTGACGAATATATTGCACTTCCAAGTGTGGATGATTTTAATGGCGGATTTTCCCGTGTCAATAATGGAAAATCCAGAGAATATACAGAGTACATTGTTTCAGGTGATCTGGACAAAAAATTTGCAAGCACAGGTGCAAGCAAAGAGTATAATAAATATTATACAGAAAATCACTTTAAATTCGCCAAAGAAGACACTGATATTGCGGATGGAACATCTGCAGTTACAGTAGATATTCCATTTCCTCATAATGGCTCTTATTTGACATATGACGAGTCGGAGAAAGTGTATAAGTACTTTGAGTACAAGAAAGAGCATGTGGATCCACAGAATGGCAATGCTCAATTGAGTTTTAAAAATGTGATTTTACAGTGTACACCATTTGAATTACATAGCTGGGGTGACGGTGTATATGATCCAAATGGTTACATGTACTATAAAATCGAGAATAATAAGGGAACAGGTTATTATATTACAAATGGTAAAGCAGAAGAGATTACATGGTCAAAAGGCGGATTGACAGATAACACAAAATATTATGATGCATCCGGCAATGAAATTAAGATTAATATTGGTAAAACATACATTGCATTAGTTCCGGATGATGCATGGGGAGATCTTGTAGTAGAATAAGAAATTTCTCAGATATAGTTAGTCCAGGGAAAACAAGGGATAAATAGTGTTTTCCTTGGATTTTTTTGTTATAATGAATTAGTATGTGAAAGTTCTGACGCTTATAGAAAATATGAGGAATACAGATTATGAAAATAAAGACATCTGCAATAGTTTATGGAATCCGTTATATCAGAAGATTTGGGCTGCGCACTTTGATAATTAGAATTATAGAAAAAAAGAGAGAAAAGGATTCTGAGTATCAGAGTTTTTATTTGGAAACGAAAGCTTCTCTGGAACAGTTAGAGAAACAGAGGATGGAGGTTAGTCATTGGAATAAGAAAGAAAAGATCAGTATTGTGACACCTCTGTACCATACACCTGCGATTTTTTTGAGAGAATTAATCGAGTCAGTTTTAGAATCTTCCTATGAAAACTGGCAATTATGTTTTGCAGATGCAACGCAGGATGGAGAGGAAAATCAAATTGAAAATATTGTAAAAGAATACCAGAAAATGGATGAAAAATTAACAGGAAAAAAATCACGTATTTGCTATAAAAAGTTATCTCAAAATTATGGAATAGCAGAAAATACGAATCAGGCGTTAGCAATGGCGGAGGGAGATTACATTGCCTTTTTAGACCATGATGATATAATTACACCAGATGCATTATATGAGATGGCATTGGCAGCAAAATGTGCGAAGAAAACAGGGAAAGAGGCAAATATGTTTTATTCGGATGAGGATAAGGTCAATGAGAATAGAACGGCTTTTTTCGAACCTCATTTCAAACCGGATTTTAATCAGGATCTTTTGAATTCAAATAATTATATAACACATTTTTTGATGGTCAGCAGAGAACTGCTGGATCAGGTGGGCGGGATGAACAAAGAGTATGATGGGGCTCAGGACTATGATTTTATCCTAAGATGCACAGAACTTGCAGATAATGTGATTCATATTCCAAAGGTTTTATATCATTGGAGAGTACATGAGCGATCTACAGCAGCAGGTGCTGGAAGCAAGGATTATGCAATTGATGCTGGAAAATGTGCGATAGAATCGCATTTACAGCGGATGGGAGAAAATGGCAAGGTGGTTGTCACCCCTTATTTTGGCTTTTACAGAATAGAATATGGGATAAACACCGAAAATAAGACAGAAGATTACGTTTTGTTTGCAGATCAATCTTTGAAACCATTAAATGCAGACTGGAAGCAGATTTTATATGCAGATTGCAGCCGCAAAAAAATTGGAGTTGTAGGAGGAAAGATTTACGACAGACATCATCGCATTTATGAGGCTGCATTTTTTGAAAAAGGTGATTGGACAGGTGCTGCATGTGGTGAAAATGTATTTTCTGGCTTACGAGAAGGATATGGAGGTTATATGCATAGAGCTAATATACAAATGGATTGTGACAGGGTTTCTGAAAAATGTATGTTAGTAAAAAAAGAAGTGTTGGAACAGATTGAGGATTATGAACAACAAATCAGAACTCCGGAATTTTCGTATATAGTTTGCCAAAAAGCAAAAGAAATGGGATACAGAATTATGTATGAACCAGAAGTAAAAATGATTTTTAAATCATGAAAAATATGTATAATAAAATATGTATGTGCAAATGGTGTCAGGATTTGTCGTACAAAATAAGTAGGAAGCTCTTTTTTGTTGTGATATAATGGAATTATTCTTAAGTTGAAAAAGAGGACAAGTGCTTATGATGAGGGTATATATATGTCCGGACTGTGGCTGGATGCGCATGGTTTCGCGGCGTAAAAATGTAGAATGCTATAAGTGTGGTGTGCAGGATATGACTTTGGCAAAAGTAGACTTTGCCACATATGTATCCTGGTCTGAAAAAGAACGTCAGGAATATTCTGCGGCATGGATGTACATACATAACAAAGGAAAAATAAAAAGGAATTAGAAAATAATCATGCAGGAAGTGACAATCATAATCCCAAATTATAATGGAAAAAGCTTACTGGAAAATTGTTTCAGGACATTAGAACATCAATCGTATAAAGACTTTAAGGTATTAGTGGTTGATAATGGTTCCACGGATGGAAGTACAGATATTAAGTCCGATGTTTTAGATGTGGAATGGATTGCTTTGAATGAAAATCTGGGCTTTTGCGGCGCTGTAAATCTGGCAGTGCAAAAGACAGGAACGCCATATGTTATTCTGCTTAATAACGATACAGAGACAGATAAGTATTTTGTGGAGTGGTTGTTAAGGGGGATAAAAAAGTCAGACCATATTTTTTCATGTGGAGCCCAGATGATAGATTATAAAAATCATGAAATATTGGATAATGCAGGGGATTTATATACTGCCATGGGATGGGCCGTTGCCAGAGGAAAAGGCAGACCATGTAAAGATTATGAAACGTCAAAGCGAGTGTTTTCATGCTGTGCCGGAGCAGCAATATATCGCATGGATATAATGCGAAAGATCGGAGGATTGGATGAAAAGCATTTTGCCTATCTGGAGGATGTGGATTTAGGTTATCGGGCAAGAATTGCAGGATTTGAAAATTGGTATATTCCGGAGGCGAAGGTTTACCATGTCGGAAGTGCGACAACGGGTACACGATACAATAAGAAAAAAGTATTTTTAGCAGCAAGAAATACTATTTTTGTGATTTATAAAAATATGCCTGTTTTACAGTTGGCTTTAAATGTTCCATTTATTTTTATAGGTATGTTCATCAAAACTCTTTTTTTTGTCAGAAAGGGATTTGGAGAAGACTACTGCAAGGGGATTTTAGAGGGGATTTGCGATTGCAAAAAATGTTGGAAAGTGAAATTTCGTATGAAAAATCTTTCTAACTATTTTAAAATACAATTGGAATTGTGGTGCAATTTAGTGCGCATAATATAGGTGAAAGGACATTATCCCGGTTTGAAACAGGAGATGTCTGTGAAAATAAAGAAATAATTAAGATTTTGGAGCGCTCGTTTTAAGAAAATAGAGTTGTGATTTCGGGTAAATTATTGTATCATTGAAATTATGATAGCTAAGAAAAGGATGGCATTATGATAAAAGATAATCAGCAGCATTTTAATAGATTGCATGTTGTTTTGGATGGATTGGTTGTCATTGTTTCTTATGCACTTGCCTGGTGGTTAAAACTTTCAGGGATTTTTACAAACGATCATGTTGGAGTTCTTTCATTTGAATTCTATATGAAAGCTCTGATTTTTATTGTTCCACTTTATTTGCTGATATATTATGCGTTTAATTTATATACGCCGAAGAGAGTACAGGGCAGGCGGCTTGAATTATCCAATATTATTATGGCAAATACAGTTGGAATTTTAATTGTGTTTGCAGGATTTTTCCTTGTATTGTCTTATACAGAAGAGGCAAAGAACTTCTCGCGTTCCATGTTTGCATATTTTTATATATTCAACATTGTACTTGAAGAAGTAGAAAGACTTGTAGTCCGCGGTTTTTTACGTAGCATAAGAAGAAGGGGATATAATCAGAAACATATCCTGCTTGTGGGATATTCTAAGGCAGCAGAACAGTATATAGACAGGATCAAGCAGAATCCTCAATGGGGTTATCATATACGTGGAATTCTGGATGATAATATTGCACGCGGAACAGTTTATAAAGGTGTGAAAGTAATAGGAAGTATTGAGAATCTGACTTTTATTTTGCCGGAAAATAAATTGGACGAGATTGCAATCACGCTTGGGTTGGAAGAATACTACAAATTAGAGAAAATAGTATCACAGTGTGAAAAGTCAGGAGTGCATACCAAGTTTATTCCAGATTATGGCAATATTATACCGACGAGACCATATACGGAAGATTTGTTAGGTCTGCCTGTTATCAATATACGATATGTTCCGTTGTCGAATACGTTTAATGCAATGGTAAAAAGACTGATGGATATCGCAGGATCCATAATATGTATTGTGATTTTTTCACCAGTCATGTTGCTTTCTGCGATTCTCGTGAAAATAACATCTTCCGGTCCGCTGATATTTAAACAGGAACGGGTTGGACTTCATAATGAAAAATTTATGATGTATAAGTTCCGAACAATGTATGTGCAGACAGAGGAAGAGGAGAAAAAAGGCTGGACGCAGAAAAATGATCCGCGTGTAACAAAAGTAGGAGGTTTTTTGCGTAAAACAAGCCTGGATGAGTTCCCACAGCTTTTTAATGTGTTAAAAGGAGATATGAGTCTTGTAGGACCAAGACCGGAGCGGCCGCAGTATGTGGAGAAGTTCCGGGAAGAAATTCCAAGATATATGATCAAGCATCAGGTGCGTCCGGGAATGACCGGCTGGGCACAGGTGAATGGATATCGTGGAGATACTTCCATTCGAAAGAGGATTGAACATGATTTATATTATATTGAAAACTGGACATTAGGATTGGATATTAAAATTTTATTCCTTACAGTTTTCAAGGGATTTATCAATAAAAATGCGTATTAGGAGAAAATAATTAATGAGTAGTGAACCAAATCACAATCGACAAAAAAATCATAAAGCTTTAACAAAGAAACAGAAAGAAGCAATAAGAAGGAAAAAAAGACAAAGAAAGATCATATTACTGGTCGTTGAGATATTAGTTGTTTTAATTTTAGCTATTGCATTGTTTTTAATCAGTAAATTGGGAAAAATCGAACGTCAGGAAGTTCCACTTGAAAACATCGAGGTGAATGAAGGTATTTCAGAAGAATCCAAGGAGATTATGAAGAGTTATACTACCATTGCCTTATTTGGTCTGGACAACCGCTCTAACGGTAATTTGTCAAAGGGACGCAGCGATGTCATTATGATCGCCAATATCAATAATGACACTAAAGAAGTCAAATTATGTTCGGTATTCCGTGATTCTTATCTGGATACAGGAGATGGAAGCTTTAAGAAATGTAATGCTGCTTATGCAAAAGGTGGTCCGGAGGCGGCTATTAATATGTTGAATAAGAACCTTGATCTGTCCATAACAGATTATGTGACGGTAGATTTTAATGCCGTTGTTGAGTGTGTGGATCTGCTCGGTGGTATTACACTGGATGAAGTCACAGATGAAGAAGCAGTTCTTATGCAGGGATATATGGATGAAATCAATAAACTTACCAAGAATAATTCCAAGTATCTTTCCGGTGGTGGAACAAACGTGACATTGGATGGCGTACAGGCATGCGCATATGCACGAATCCGTTATACTAAAGGCGATGATTATAAGCGTGCAGAGCGTCAGAGAACGGTTCTTGCGGCAATGGTTGCAAAGGCTCAGAAATCAGACCTCGTTACGATTAATAAGCTGATCGATGCAGTATTTGGGGATATTCAGACAAGTTTTTCAAATGCAGATTTAGTTGCATTAGCAGCACAGGTATTTAATTACAAACTTGGCGAGACATCAGGATTTCCGTTTAACCATGGATCAACAACTCTCGGATCCAAAGGAAGTGTGGTTGTACCTTGTACATTGGAATCAAACGTAATCGAATTACACCAGTTCCTGTTCGGTGATGAGGAATACACACCATCGGATACCGTTCTTGCAAACAGTAAGAAGATTATCAATGACACAGGTATGAATGAGGGAAGTGGATACAGATAAATGACAGTAGATATTATCATTCCAACTTATAAACCGGATGAAACATTATGTCTGCTCCTGCACAAATTGCAGGGGCAGACCTTTGTCGTTCATAGGGTAATTATTTTAAATACGGAAGAGGAACTGTGGAAACAGGCAGCAGCTGCTTATCCGATTGAACAGGTGTTGAAAGAACTGCCGTGTGAGTATGAGGTATTTCATATTGCGAAGAAAGATTTTGACCATGGTGGAACAAGGCAGTTTGGAGCAGAACATTCGGATGCGGATGTGATGGTTTTTATGACGCAGGATGCAGTTCCGGCGGATGAGTTTCTGGTAGAAAACTTAGTGGAGTCATTGTTTTTAAAGAAAAACCTGGTGCCTGCGCAGGTACGGCAGAAGGGTGAAAAGCAGAGTCATGATGATGACATCTTGAAGGAGAGCGAAGATTACGCTTCACAGCCGCCTGTTCAAACAGCAGTGGCTTATGCCAGACAGCTTCCAAAAAATGACTGCCATATTGTCGAGCAGTATACGAGGCAGTTTAATTATCCAGAGCAAAGCCGTGTTAAGACAAAGGCAGATATTCCGGCACTTGGGATCAAAACGTTTTTCTGCTCGGATGTCTGTGCGGCATATCGCAGGGATTTATTTGAAGAACTGGGGGGATTTGAGTCTCCGGTTATTTTTAATGAGGATATGTTTTTTGCAGCAAATGCCATCGAACACGGATATGGCGTTGCGTATGCAGCAGAAGCAAAGGTAGTACATTCGCACAATTATACGATGAGGCAGCAGTTTCACAGGAATTTTGATCTCGCAGTTTCACAGAAACAGCATCCGGAGATTTTTGAACAGGTGAGTTCAGAAGCCGAGGGTATGAAGCTGGTGAAGAGTACGATTGCATATCTTTTTAAAATAAGAAAGCCATGGCTTATTTTTCATTTTGGCACGCAGTGTGTTGGGAAGTATGCAGGTTTCTGGATGGGCAGGCATTATGAGAAGCTTAGCAGAAAACAGATTTTAAAGTACACGATGAATCCGGGATACTGGGATATGAGAGAGGATGTTCATGAGTAAGATATTATATATTGTGATACCTTGTTATAACGAGCAGGAAGTTTTGCCGGAGACATCAAAAAGATTATTAGAAAAGCTGCAGTCTCTGGTCTTGAAAAATAAAATAGCTGATAACAGCCGTATCATGTTTGTAAACGATGGTTCGAAAGATCAGACATGGAGTATGATAAAGGAATTATGTGAGGAAAACTCTGTGTTTGCCGGAGTGAATCTTTCGAGAAACAGGGGACATCAGAATGCTCTTTTAGCGGGTATGGCTACAGCAGTAAAGTATGCAGATATGATCGTTACGATGGATGCAGATCTGCAGGATGATATTAATGCGGTCGACCGTATGATCGATGCTTATTATGAAGGAAATGATGTGGTTTATGGAGTGCGTTCCTCCAGAAAAAAAGATACCTGTTTTAAACGGGGAACAGCGCATCTCTTTTATAAGCTGATGAGTTTCCTTGGGGCGGATATTGTGTATGACCATGCAGATTATCGACTGCTCAGCAGGCGTGCGACTGAAAATTTGTTGGATTTTGATGAAGTGAATCTGTTTTTGCGCGGAATCGTACCAATGATCGGTTTTCAAAGTACTACTGTGGAGTATGAGAGGGGAGAACGCTTTGCAGGGGAGAGTAAGTATCCGCTTGGAAAGATGATCACATTTGCGTTTGAAGGAATCACATCACTTTCTGTAAAACCGATTCGAATGATCACAATAGGTGGTCTGCTGATCTGCCTGATCAGTCTGGGAATGCTGATCAAGTCTTTTGTGGATTATTTTAATGGAAATGTTGTCCCAGGCTGGGCAAGTATTATGGTTTCAATTTGGGTGCTTGGCGGTCTGCAGATTTTTGCAATCGGTATTATCGGTGAGTATATCGGCAAAACATATCTGGAAACAAAAAAAAGACCAAAGTATATTATTGAGTCGGTGATTTTAGATGACAAGGATATAAGCATAGACCGTAATTGGTAAAAAACGAACTTTGGCAATTCAAGAAATTTTGCTGGATTTTTTAGAAGAGAAAAAAGACATTAAGGGATTTATAAATATTATAGATATGAGTGCAGACAAAGAAAAGAGCAAGACAAATCAAAAAAAAATAGTATGGATATTTTGGGCGTTCATGGCAATCGCTATTTTTGTGATTTTAAATCAGATGGGTTATTCCGACGGCGATGACACCTATTTTTACCATTATTCTACCACCATGGGATTTTTCGAGTACTTATCCTGGCGCTATCAGACGTGGGTAGGACGAATGGCTGCAGAAGCAATTGTATATATTACATTTAATCTTGGACTTGGATTTTGGAGAGTTGCAGATGCGGTTATGATGGTGCTGCTTCCAATCGGAATTTTAAGATTGGGATGCAAGACGGCAGGCTATACGGGATATACAGCTTTGCTGAATGAGTATCAGGAGTGTGTGGAAGTTGGCACAGAGCAACACAATTTTGAAGAATTAAACGTGTGGCGCAATATCTGGAAAAGCATCCGGTATCCGGTTTTACTTGCGAGTGGATATCTGTTGATGAGTGTCATGACATTGGGATATTCTGCGGTCTGGGTGAATGGTTCCATATTTTATACCTGGACATTCACAGCAGGAGTTTGGGCGATGATGCCGCTTGCGGATCTTGTTTTTGATACAGGGGCATTTTCGAATAGGCAATTGATTTATGCTATTCCATGCAGTATCATTGCGGCGATGTCAATTGAACAGATGGGAGCAGTTTTACTCGCATTTGAAGGACTGTCAATTTTAAGTCTTTTGATACAGAAAAAAAGAATACCGGCGGTGATATGGATTCAGACAGCCATTACATTTGTTGCATTTGTGATTCTTTTTATGGCACCTGGAAATGAGATGCGTGTAGCATCAGAAATTACAACCTGGATGCCTGGGTACAAAGAGTTGTCTGTAGGAAATCATTTATTTATGACCATTCAATGGATGTTATCTTCCTTTGCAAATGAGGGAAAGGCATTTTTTATTGCAATCTGGGCAGCAGGGTTCCTTTTACTGATGAAGTCAAAAAAAGCAAAAGTTTATCAGATTTTAGCAGTCGTTTTTAGTGTGGTGGCACTTCTTCCTTATGCTGGCATTTCTTTTTTTTCGGAGATGGGTATTGGATATATTGATATCGAGCAGCGTCTCACAGAGCTTCCAACATGGCAGACAATGAACATACAGAATCGGATTGCCTTTTTCTGGTGGATAGCAGCAGTTCTTTTTACTATGGTTTTATTGTGGAAAGTGACAGGACATTCTGTTTTTATCAGCATGGTTTTTCTTGGGGGGATTGCCAGTGAGGCGGTGTTATATTTTTCACCAACGATTTATGCGTCGGGAGCCCGTGTTTATTATCTGACGGATCTCATGTATTTATTTATTATTTTGTGGATGGTAATGCGCATGGATAGTGAAAAAAAGAAAAATTTATTCATTGCAGGAGCTGCTGCTCTGGGTGTTATCAATTTTCTGTCACAGTATTCCATCATGTTATTAAAACTGTAACATTCATTTTCAAATGAAAAATTTGAACTTCCTGTTTCTCTGGTTTAGGAAAATTTGAGAGATGGGAAGTTTTTATTTTCAAAAAACATTTTTTCTTGATAATTTTATCACAATTCGAACACAATTTGACGCTAGACTAAAGTCATAAAGATAAAGGCAGTGGATAGTAAGAAGCTGCAGAGAAAGGGGCAAATTGTTATGGATAACAATTATTACAACAATAATAACAATAATAATAGCAGTAATCAGTCTTCTGATTCTTTCTACTCATATAATCATCAGCAGAATAACGGAAATCAGAACAATGCACAGAACGACAGTACAGGATCCCAGGCAGGAGGATATGGATCCACACAGAGTTCTATTTATGGAAGTCAGAGCAACAGTCATGGCTCCGGCTATGGAACGATACAGAATAACAGCCAGAGCACAGGATATGGAAATGCTCAAAGCAACAATCAGAGCACTGGATATGGAAGCACCCAGAGCAACAATCAGAGTTATGGATATGGTAGTACCCAGAATAATCAGCAGAGCGCTGGATACGGAACCACCCAGAACAATCAGCAGAGTACAGGCTATGGAAACCAGAACGGTAACTATGGAACATATGGAAGCAATACCAGTTATCAGAGTTATGCATATGGCAGCAATCCAAAACCGGAGAAGAAAAAGAAAGAAAGAAAACCGGGTGGATTTGGAAAACAGCTTGCAAAATGTGCAGCACTTGCACTTGTATTTGGACTGGTTGCAGGCGGTGTCATGACAGGTGTCAATTACGCATCCGGAAAAATTTTTGGAACAACAAATGCAAGCAATGTGCAGGCTTCATTGACTACCGGAGATGATTCTACCGTACAGCCGACAGCAATCTCATCTTCCTATGTAGCAACAGATGTTTCGGATATTGTCGATGAAGTAATGCCTTCTATCGTAGCAATTACAAATGTAAGCCAGACAGAGTATCAGAGTTTCTGGGGACAATCCAAGACTTATGAGAGCACAAGCTGTGGATCTGGTATTATTGTAAGCCAGGATAATGAGTATCTTTATGTGGCAACCAATAATCATGTTGTCGAGGGAGCAAATAGCCTTACTGTAACTTTTGCAAATGATGATACGGTCAGTGCAGAGATTAAAGGTACAGATCCTTCTACGGATCTTGCAGTTGTAAAAGTTGCTCTGAGCAGTATTAAAGATGATACAATGAGTGCAATTAAAGTTGCTACATTAGGTTCATCTGATGAGTTAAAAGTGGGTGAATCCTGTATCGCAATCGGTAATGCCCTTGGTTACGGACAGTCTGTAACTACCGGTGTGATCAGTGCATTAAACCGTGAAGTTTCTGTTTCAGATTCCTCCAGCAGCACCAATTATACGGCAGAACTGATCCAGACAGATGCAGCAATTAACCCTGGTAACAGTGGTGGTGCATTATTAAACACAGCAGGGGAAGTGATCGGAATCAACTCTGTAAAATATTCAGACACTTCTGTTGAAGGCATTGGATATGCAATCCCAATGGATACAGCAAAACCAATTATTGAAGAACTTATCACAAAAGAAAAAGTAGACGAATCCAACAGTGCATATCTCGGTATCGAAGGTGTAGATGTCACAAGCGATGTTGCAAAAACATATAATATGCCAACTGGTGTTTATGTCGCACAGGTCATGGAAGGAGCTGCCGCAGAGCAGGCTGGTATCCAGAAAGGTGATATTATCACAAAATTTGATGGTAAAGATGTCACTTCTATGGAGGAACTTTCTTCCAATATGCAGTATTATGCAGCAGGTACTACGGTGGATGTGGTGATTGAAAGATCATCCAATGGACAGTATGAGGAGCAGACAATCTCTGTTACTCTTGGAAAGAAAAATTAAACCGGAGTTTAACTTATGAACTGCCACTTGCAGGTAGTGTTACGGATTTCCTAAGGTTATGTTGTATTGCATGCCAACAAAGTGTATAGAAATATAAAAAATAGAACTGTTTGTTTTCAGGAGCGCTTTCGCTTGTTGTCGCTGGCAGCGGTACTAAGAAAGCATCCATCGTGATTTCAAAATCCAATTACATTGGCTTTTGAAAT
>ENA-ORCM01000203-ORCM01000203.1-human-gut-metagenome-genome-assembly--contig:-NODE-203-length-56155-cov-28.871982_pt1 | contig 56155 bp, 84 predicted proteins | sample MGYA00242906_ERZ507928 | MGnify/ENA primary metagenome ERZ507928 (study PRJEB26167, sample SAMN06115497) | human gut metagenome | host: Homo sapiens | place: China:Shanxi | collected 2015-05-07...
ATTGACGCGGATGGGATTGTATTGGTTTCAGGCAAAGGAAAAAGGAAAACGCCGATTCAGCGACTGAGTGAATGGATGGATCAAGCGTGCAGGCGGCAGAAGATCATGCAGAGGATTGGATGGCAGACATCGATGGGGAAACGATGCTGAGTTCGATCTCCATTCCGGGCACGCATGACAGCGCGACACAGTATGTAGGCATGCGCTATATCTTTCAATGTCAGGACACCAGCATCGCACAGCAGTTGGTCGATGGCTACCGCTATTTTGACATGCGTCTGGTCTTAGACGGCAAGGAAGATGAGCAGACACTGATCTTGAAGCACAATTTTGCAAAGTGCAAAGAGGGCGGCGGACTTTTTGCAAAAGCACTCAAACTGTCCAATGTCTTATCGGATGTCTATGCCTTTTTGCAGGAACATCCGTCCGAGACGGTCATTCTTTGTATGAAGGCGGAAAACAGCAAGGATGATGTGGCACAGGTACAAAAACTTTTGTATGAACAGATCGATCAGAACCCACAAATGTGGTATCTTGCCAACGAGATTCCGACTCTGGAGCAGGTACGGGGCAAGATCGTTTTGGCAACACGTTTTGAGGATGCCATGGAACTTGGTCAGCAAAAGAGCGGACTGCATTTTTACTGGGAAGACCAGGGAGACCGGGAGATCGTGGATGTGCCGTATGCACTCTCTGCCATTAGTGACAGTGCCTCTTTGTGGGTGCAGGACCGCTATAATTATGACACGTCCGACAAACTGGATGCCATTGTGGATGATCTGGAAAATTGTCAGGCGGCGGATGATACCTTTTCCATTAACTTTACCTCGACCAGTGGCAGCGGTAAGGTAGGACATCCAAAGAAATATGCCACGACCATCAACGATTATCTCTTATCCTATGACTGGCAGGCAGGGACATCTTATGGTATTGTAGTGGTAGATTTTGCGACAAAGGATTTGGCAAAATGCATTTATGAGACCAATACCTTTGTAAAATAAGACAGGATAGAGGGTGAAGTTTATGCCGCAGGGCAGACCCATGCCGGGAGAGATCTACCGGCATTTTAAAAATAAGACATATCAGATTCTTGCCGTGGCAAGACATTCGGAGACCAGAGAATTATATGTCGTTTATCAGGCTTTGTATGGAGATTACCAGACTTATGTCCGACCATACGATATGTTCATTAGTCCGGTAGACCATGAAAAGTACCCGGAGGTAGAGCAGGAATATCGTTTTGCCTATATAGCATTCCCGGCAGAGACCATCTGCCAGCCGGAAGATATGGCATCCGCGGGCGACAGTACAAAAGCCATGACACAGGATCAGAAAGTGCTTGCGAAAAAAGCGGCAGGACAGCCGGAAAGACCTGTGGCAAAAGAGCCGGAAGTTGACGCAGAATTACAGGGTGTCAACCCGCATTTTCTGGATTTTTTAGATGCAGATACCTATGGCAGAAAATATGATATCGTGACCGAGATGGAGGAGGAACTGGACGATCATCTGATCAATCAGATGGCGGCATCCATAGATGAGATCATTGAGGATGGGCGGCTGGAAGACCGCATCCTGCAACTGGAAGCCTGCCTTAGAACAAAGGCGCGGTATGAATTGAACCGCGCCAGATAAACTATTGGTAGAGAGCCATATTTACATTATGATAACGGCGATCCATGGTGACATCCTGACCGAACCAGTCCGGTGGCAGGAAGACATTGGCTTCCTCGATGGAGGCAAATTCCACCTCCGCCATGATGAGCGGTTCCATATCGCCATGAAAGACATCAAGTTCGATGGTGTGAGGCGCAAGCGGGATAAAATACCGGGTCTTGCTGATAATCTTACCATCGGCTTTGGTGCACAGATGTTCATAGGCTTCCTTGGTAAGCGGGAATTCACTTTCCTCCCTTGCCATCATCCCTTTGGACTTGTAGGTAAGGATATAATCATCATCCTTCCTGCGGATGCGAAGTACAGGATTTTCATTTAAATAAGCCTGTTCGATCTGACTGCAGGGATAAGAGGTCAGATCCTTTGGCAGATCTTTGATCAAAAATTTACGTTCGATTTCCATGCGATTCTCCTTTGGCGCTTTTTCTTATATTATAGCGCAGGCGGGAGCCCATGGAAAGAAGGAAGAAAACAAAAGAAAGAAATGAGGAAAAGATATGAGTAAAGTAGCAATTTGTATGGCAGACGGCTGTGAAGAGATCGAAGGACTTACCGTGGTAGACGTATTGCGCCGTGGGGGAATGGATATTGATACCGTATCCATTTCCGGTGATCCTTATGTGACAGGATCACACAATATTGCCTTTTGTGCAGATAAGTTGATCTCAGAGTTGAACTGGGCAGATTATGATGGGATCGTTTTGCCAGGCGGGATCCCGGGCACACCGAATCTGGCAGCAAGTCCGGCGGTGACAGATGCCCTTAAATTATTTGATGCAGAAGGAAAACTGATCGCAGCGATCTGCGCTGCACCGAGCGTCTTGGGACAGATCGGACTTTTGGAGGGCAGGGATGCAACTTCATATCCGGGCTTTGCAGAAAAGATGCCGGGCTGCAATTACAAGACAGATGCCGTTGTGCGGGATGGCAATATCATCACCAGCCGCGGCATGGGAACAGCGATCGAATTTGCACTAGCCATCGTAGAATATTTTTCAGACCATGAGACGGCAGTTGCTCTTGGCGATAAGTTTATCTACAGTTATGGTGCATAAGAGATACTAATAATTTCCAACTATATTTTCCCGTATTATGTTCATACTAGCATTAGATAAATCTTCTACAGAAGACATCAGACAAGATCCGGTGTCAGAAGATTTGTCTTAAAATAAATCTGGAGGTAATGAACATGAGCGGATCTTCAAACTCAAATTCTAACAGGATGGCAGTTCCTGAAGCAAAGGATGCCATGAATCGTTTTAAGCAGGAGGTTGCCAGCGAGATTGGCGTGCCACTTAAGGATGGTTACAACGGTGAGTTGACATCAAAGCAGGCAGGTTCTATCGGTGGTGAAATGGTCAAGAAGATGATCATGAAGCAGGAACAGGAAATGAGCAAATAAGTTTGCCCAGACCTTAGAGAGCAGCCTCGGGACTATCCCGGGGCCGCTTTTTTCTTTTCCTTTATAAAAAAAATGTGAGGGATACATACATGAAAGAGTTTACAAAGGCTGCCATTGCAGATACTTTTATGGAATTGTTACAGGAGCACACGATCGACCATATCACGGTTAAGGATCTGGCAGAAAAATGCGGTATCAACCGGCAGACATTTTACTATCATTTCGCAGATATTTATGATCTGATGGAGTGGACGCTGGATAATGAGTTAAAGAAATTCTTAGAGCGTTATGACAAGACGGATGCAGACTGGAAAGAGCAGTTGCAGCAGTTGTTCGTCTTTTTCCGTTTTCGTGGACAGCAGGTCTTACATGCCTACGATTCGCAGAACCGTCTTTATTATGAGCAGTTTATTTACCGGCAGATGCTGCCCGCCATCCACAAACTGATCCTGACCTATGAGGAGGCAGAGACTTTGGCGGAGGGCAAGGCCGAATTCATCGAACATGTCTATACGCGCATGATCGTCAATTTCTTTTTGGATTGGCTGGATGAGGGCATGCCGGATGAAGAAACGGTGCGCCTGAGTGATTATGTCCATTTTATGGAGGGTAGTTTACAGAGTACCCTGGTCACCTTCCAGGACAAAAATGTATAAAATTACTACAAATGTGCCTTGGTGTCAAAATTTTAGACATCGGGGCATTTTGTCTGTTTTATGAAGGAACGACCAGCGTTATAGTAATAAAAAATTTAAGGAAATGGCTGGTGTTTCATATGAACAGATCAAGTAAATTAGTTCAATTTGGACTGAAAAAAGCATTCGGATATATTGAAAAAGATCCGGAAAAGAATCTTGTCAAATTACTCGACATCGTCGATCAGTTTGCAGGCGATGATCCGAATATGATGGGAAAGCAAAGAGAGGCATTTCGTCGGGTCATCGACGATCCGGACAATAACATGAATCAGTTGATGATGCGTGTATTAAAGGATACTGATACCGAGGTCGTCAAAGCCATGTTTGAGAATTTCTTCCTCAATGCCAACTTTATCGGCTGGCAGACCCAGGAGGAAATGCGCAAGAAATATAACTGCAATATCCCGTGGGCGATCCTTTTGGATCCGACTTCTGCCTGCAACTTAAAATGTACCGGTTGTTGGGCGGCAGAGTATGGCAACAAACTGAACCTGACATTTGATGAGATCGATTCCATCATCATGCAGGGCAAGGAACTGGGCGTATATTTTTATATCTATACCGGTGGCGAACCGCTTGTGCGCAAGAAAGATCTGATCGCACTTTGCAGAAAACACCATGATTGTCAGTTCCTGACCTTTACCAACGGTACTCTGATCGATGAAGAGTTTGCAGATCAGATGCTGGATGTCAAAAATCTGGTGCCTGCGATCTCTGTTGAGGGATTTGAGGAGGCAACGGATGGCAGACGTGGAAACGGTACTTATGAAAAGGCTGTCCGCGCGATGGGATATTTGAAAGAAAGAAAACTTCCGTTTGGTATCAGTTGCTGCTATACCAGCCAGAACTTAGATTCCATTGCCAGTGATGCATTTTTTGACCAGATGATCGACTGGGGGGCTTACTTTGCATGGTATTTCCACTATATGCCGGTCGGAAATGATGCAGCACCGGAACTTCTGCCGACACCGGAGCAGAGAGAATATATGTACCACAAGATCCGGGAGGTGCGTGTGACAAAACCGCTCTTTGCCATGGACTTCCAGAACGATGGAGAATATGTGGGCGGCTGTAGCGCCGGAGGCAGACGCTATCTACATATCAATGCCAACGGAGATTGTGATCCTTGTGTATTTATCCATTATTCCAATACCAATATCCGCCACAATACTCTGCTTGAGGTATTACAGTCACCGATCTTTATGGCATATCATGATGGTCAGCCGTTCAACGACAACCATCTGCGCCCATGTCCGATGTTGGAAAACCCGGAGGCTCTGCAAAAGATGGTAGAAGCCACAGGGGCACGTTCCACAGACTTGCAGTCACCGGAGACGGTAGAGCATCTATGTGCTAAATGTGAGGACTACGCAAAGAACTGGACACCGACCGCAGAACGGCTGTGGAAAGACAGTTCCCGCAACCCGGCAAATCAAACACAAGCATAATTTTTGACAGGAAAAATAAATGGGGTTTTTCGAGGTCTGGATGCCTTGAAAAGCCCCTATTTTTCATTGGTTTTCCTTATTGCTATTTAAAATATGGTGTGATATAATATCCCAATGACTGCACAAGGGCTGAATGTCCTTTTTATAATAGAGGTTCTATTATAGGTGATTAGTACATGAGTTACAATTTTAAGGAGGAAATGAATTAAATGAGTGTACAGGTTGAAACATTAGAGAAGAATATGGCAAAACTCACAGTTGAGATTGAGGCTGAGCGTTTAGAGAAGGCACTTGACGCTGCATACAACAAGCAGAAGAAGAGCATCTCTATGCCGGGATTCCGTAAGGGCAAGGTTCCGAGAGCCATGGTTGAGAAGATGTATGGCGTAGAAGTATTCTACGAAGATGCAGCCAACATCCTTTTACAGGAGACATATCCTGAGGCATATGACGAGAGCGGTCTTGAGATCGTTTCACAGCCATCTATCGATGTCGTACAGTTAGAGAAGGGCAAGCCATTTATCTATACAGCAGAAGTTGCTGTTAAGCCGGAAGTTACACTTGGCAAGTATAAGGGCGTTACCGTTACCAAGATCGACACAAGCGTTTCTGATGAAGAAGTAGACGCAGAGGTCGAGACACAGAGAAACAACAACGCAAGAACTGTTTCTGTAGAGCGTCCGATCGAGAATGGCGATACCGCAGTGATCGATTTTGAAGGATTTGTAGATGATGTAGCATTTGAAGGCGGAAAGGGCGAGAACTACGACTTAGAGATCGGATCTCATTCTTTCATTGATACCTTTGAAGATCAGTTAGTAGGCAAGGTTGCCGGAGACGACGTAGAAGTAAATGTTACATTCCCAGAGCAGTATCAGGCAGAGGAACTTGCCGGCAAGCCAGCAGTATTCAAGGTTAAGATCCATGAAGTAAAGGCTAAGGAATTACCGGAACTTGATGATGAGTTCGCACAGGATGTATCTGAGTTCGATACTCTTGCTGAGTACAAGGAAGATGTCAAGAAGAAACTGACAGAGCGCAAGGAAGCAGATGCACATCGTACAAAGGAAGATGAAGCAATTGAAAAGATCATCGATGATGCTAAGATGGACATTCCAGAAGCAATGATCGACAATCAGGTTAACAGCATGATCAATGATTTTGCAAATAACATGATGCAGCAGGGACTTTCTATGGAGCAGTATATGCAGTTTACCGGCATGACCATGGATAAGTTCAAGGAGCAGGTTCGCCCGGATGCTGTTAAGAGAATCCAGTCTTCACTCGTATTAGAGCAGATCGCTAAGGACGAAAATCTTGAAGTTACCGATGCTGATGTAGAGGCTGAGATCGAAAAGATGGCAGCAGCATACGGCATGGAAGTGGATAAGGTTAAGGAATACATCCAGGATGCTGAGAGAGAATCTATGAAGAAGGATATCGCTATCCAGAAGGCAGCAGACTTCATCATGGAGAATGTCAAGGAAAGAGCAAAGAGAACCACAAAGAAGGCAGCCGCTGACGAAGAGAAAGAGCCGGCAAAGAAGACTACCGCAAAAAAGACAACAGCGAAGAAGACAACTAAGAAGGCTGACGAGACAAAAGACGCTGAGTAATCAGACGTAATAAGGTCAGGAAAGAGAGGTTCATAATATGGCAACAATACCTTATGTCATTGAGCAGAATAGTAGGGGAGAACGTTCCTACGATATCTATTCCAGATTGCTGAAAGATAGAATTATCTTTCTGGGGGAGGAAGTAAACGAGACAACTGCAAGTCTTGTAGTTGCACAGTTATTGTTCTTGGAGTCAGAAGACCCGAGCAAGGACATCCATCTTTACATCAATTCCCCGGGCGGAATGGTGACTGCGGGCATGGCCATCTATGACACCATGCAGTATATCAAGTGTGATGTATCAACGATTTGTATTGGTATGGCGGCAAGTATGGGAGCATTCCTCTTAGCCGGTGGTGCCAAGGGCAAACGTTTTGCACTTCCAAATGCGGAAGTCATGATTCACCAGCCATCCGGGGCGCGCACGGTGGTTGCGGGCATCACGCGCAGGTAGTAATCCTGCGGGTTGACCAGCAAGATCAGATCATTCGGGTCACGGTCTTTGCCGTTGGCAGTCTTGCCCAGCATGGAGATCAGATTGCCCATCGTGGCAGGCTCGAAATCATTGGCCTTGACCTTCGCTTTCTCGGGATAGGTCTTACCGCCGATCACGGCGACATCGTCGCTTACATCGCGTACCATGCCAATGGGCTGATCGTTGCCGTCGCCCATGACGATGCCCTCTTCCAGACCGTTTGCCAGAGCTTCAGCCAGAATGGCGCGGATGTAGCGGTCCAGCCACTCGGGGCCCAGATCCAGCTGTGCCTTACAAACAGGGATAAACGCAGAAAGCTTGTACAGGCCTGCGTCCACTTCCTTGAAGCCGGAGGTCAGCTCTTCCACGATTTTGGCGCACAGCTTGCCCCACTTGGCCTTGTGGATGCCGTCGGTGTTCAGCATCATACGGATCGCGCCGCCGGTGGGGGCAAACTGGATCTTGCTCAGCAGCGGGTGCTTGGACGCCAGATCGTCCATCACGCGGCTGATAACCGTCTGCGGGAACACAACGGTCACGTTCTCCAGCGCCTGCTTGGGGTTGTCGGCACGCATGGCCTTCTCCACGGCCTGATAGTACTCGCGCTCGTTGTTGGTCAGCTGGCGCACGCCGCGGGCGTACAGAACGGAATTGTCCAGCTCCTGCTTCATGCCGTCCAGCTGCTGCTGATACTCCTCGCGGTTGATGTCCCCGATGACCTCACACATCTGCGTAAAGGCATCCGAAACGCCTTCTGCATCGTTGTTCTTGATCGCATCATGGAGCTTCTGCCGCTTTTCGTCCAGCTTCTGATTGTTCTTGTACAGTTCAGTAAGGTTCATGTTGATTTCTCCTTTTTGGTATTTAAAAAGCAGCACTTCCACAAAGAAGCGCTGCTTTACGGCTTATTTTCAGATATTGCAAAGCATTTGCATCAGGCTGAGCTTTGCAGGCGGTTCTTTGGGCTGCGGTTCAGGGGGCGGCTCTACGTCTTTGTGCGGTACCATGAGCTGCTGCACGATCAAGCCGCGCACGCTCTGGGACACGCCGGAGGCATCACCCATTTTGCGGATGCTGGTCGCAATGCCTTTTTCCAGCATAGCGGCAGGGGAGTACCACGCCTTACTGTTCACAAGGTCACGGGCTGCCTGCTCTTCCATGCCGGCATTCGTGAACGCGCCCAACCCGATCTCGGTCAACTGATCCAGCGCGTCCGCCGCGCTGCGCAGATCCTCGGCGTAACCGGCTGCAAGTTGGCTTGCTGGGTGAAAGTAAAAAGCGCTCACATTGCTGGCGATACGCTCCTGACCAGCCAGAAACGGATAAATGGCAGCGCTGGCAACAAAACCGTCCGCATAGGACGTGACCCGTGCGCGGCTGCTCTGCAGCGCGTTGTAAATTGCCCATCCTTCGGAAACGTTGCCGCCGAAGCTGTCGATGTGCAGATTGATCTCGGCTGCATCAGGGATTTTCTTCAGCTGCTGGACAAGACTGTGCCCGCTGGTTTCCTGGCTGGATTCATCGGCGTATCTTGTGATATCACCAAAGATATAGATATCCGTCTGTTCGCCAAACTGCTGGATATCAAAATAGGGTTTCGGCATATTATTCCTCCTTCGGGTTGCTTTCCGTGGCGGCGTCCCTTGCAACGGTCTCCACGGTAGCGATATTTTTGGTCATCCAGTGGATGTTAGCCCATTCATCAGGCAGCGGCGCGCCGCCGGTGGCTTCGCGCAGCTCGTTGATGCTGTATGCGGCGCTCTCTACAATTTTTTCAATGTTCGCCGCGTTAGAGAACATATCGAAGTGCTGGATGGTGGAGGTGTCCGCATATACGCGGTCTCCGCGCAGCCAATCTGTCTTTGGAATCAGCTTCCGGCTGAACTCCTTGCTGATCTGCGCCGCCAGCGGGTCAATGCCGGTGGTCAGCCAGTGGGTAATAATGTCGTTGATGCCTGCCACATCACCCTGCACAAGCACGGGAGGGATGCCCAGCCCGCGCGCGGTAAAAGAAAAAATGTCATCAAAAAGGGCTTTGATGTCCCGCGTGTCTTTTGTGCCGGTGCCGTTGTTCATCAGCTGGAAATCGTAGCCGTCAAATTCCGGCAAGATACCGGTGCCGGATTCCAGAAACGGTTTATAGCTGCTTTCCAGCATAGCAGAAAACTTTTTCTCAAAATCGTCCTGACCGTTGGCAACCTGCGTGACGTGCACCTTCATGTGCTGACCGTTGTTCCAGACGTTGCTCTTAATGCTGGACTGCACCAGATTTTTGTAGCTTTCATACAGTGCGTCCACAACCTTTTTTGCGTCATCGCTGTTCAGGGTAAGGTGCAGTACCTCGCGTTCTTTCAGGTCGCGTGTGTACGACTGCTGCCCGACCTGTATTTGACGGTATACATTTTCCTGTGTGGGGATGTACTCCGGCTTTGTCCAGCTGTCTGCAACCACCAGCTCCACGTTTCCACCGCGCGGAATCGGGATAACAAGCGCTTCGTTTTTGGCATAGAGCTTGTAGACTACTTTTTTCCAGAAGGCTGTGCTGTTTTCGTTGACGTTCGGCTCTACGTTCAGCAGATAGTAATAATCCGACTTGACCGGTTTCCCGCGCTCAAACGTCTTAAACTCGCAGTTTGCAATCGCGTTCGCAATCAGGTTTACGCAGCAGTTAAATGCAAGGTCACGCAGCTGGTATTCCTGCCAGTAGCCAAGAATTTCGCAGGTCAGGTCATCGCCGTTCAGCAAAAAGTCATGTGCGGTGATCTTCTGCTCGGGCGGCGAAAACCCGAAAAACTGTTTGATTTTCTCAGAAAAAGACATTGTTTTTCTCCTTCCGGCAAGTTACCGGCAAGTCACCAGCAAAATGCACCGATCTTTGGCAGCTGCACCTGACCGGTGCCCAGATCGCTTTCCACCGTCATGGCTGCCGCCAGCGCCATGAACGGGTCTGTTTTTCGGCTTTTGCCTTCAATTTTGGCGTAAATGAAGTTTCCGGTATCCACACCCTGAGCTCGGCTGCTGCGCACGCGCTTGGTATTGTTGACCGCCCAGCGCAAATGCGGTACATCGCCCCAAGTAAACAGGTTGCGGTTAAAGCAATCCTGTATCACGGGGTCTACCTGCATAATGTCACTGGGGCGTACCAGCTTTACCCGGTTTTTATCCTTTGCGTCAAACCCGATGCTTTGCAGCGCCTCTGCCATCATGGTATAGCGGAAATGGTCAAGCGCCACTTTTTTCACGGTATATTTCTGTCCGGCTTCCCGGATGAAATCCGTCAAAAGATACGGCGAGATGCTTACATCGTCCACATAGGTGCAGTTTCCGTTTTCGCACCACGTTCGCCACGGAGCTTTTACCCGGGGCAGGGTCTTGCTGTTGGCGCAGATCCATGCGTGATTGATATCATAGCGCTGGTCTCCTTTGCGGAAATGCAGGTCTACCGCAGCCCAGTCGTTCATTTCGGCGTAGTCGATGCCCACAGTGCATCTCCAGCCAGCCATATCCGGCAGGGGGCGGTTTGTTGCCCTGACGTTTTCGTAGTCTGTGACCGAGATCTCTTTCGCTCCGTCCCGGATGCCCATGCGTTTTGTGATAAAATCGCCGTTTTGCTCCGGGCGCTCTTTCCAGTCGCGGTATTCATCGTGGATCTCCTGCATCAGATGTGGAAGATAGGGCAGGGAAGGATTTGCCATGCACCAGTTTTCCGGGTCGTGCACCTCGTCCTTGGTGTTCAAGCAGCAAATAAACGGCAAAAAGCCCTCGTCCGGTTCACCTTCAAACAAAATGCGCCGCCCGCGAGCAAGGTAATCGTCTAAGGGACCGTCCGATACATCGCCGTTGGACGTAAAAAAGCCAACGCGAGGCTCTGCAACCTTGCCTTGGCCGGTGATAAACACTTTGATGTTGTCGTAATTTTGGTACTGATGCACCTCGTTGAAGATGACCGCGCCGGAACGCATACCATCGCGCCCCTTGGGGTTATTGGTACGGCCTTTTACTTCGCCCAGATTCTTGCGCCCCTGCAGTACCTCTTTTGTGTGATAGTAAAACCGCGAAAGCTTGGCTTCATACTTCGGGTTTTCCAGTGCTTCCACGATATCCTTCACAGGGGTGACGGCCTGCTCCTCGTTGTTGGCGCAGATGTCCACGTTATAGTGCGGCACCGGGTTATATGGGCTGATGAACGCCGCCGAGGAAATGGCAATCGCGCCATCTTTGCCGCCGCCACGCCCTAGCATGGCAAACAGAGTCTTGAACCTGGGGCTTCCGTCTCTGCGATAGGTGCACATCCAAAGCCCCAGCGCAAAGGTCTGCCACGGAAAAAGGCGGTCATAAGGAAAATACCGGGCGATACGGAAGTATTTCCGCATACGCTCGGTATCCACATAAATATCTTCTGTCGCAAAAACGCGCCGGATCAGTGCAACAAGGGCGTGCTGCTCCTTGCAAGCACGCGGAGCATTGTTCTCCACCTGCTCAATGTACTCCAAGATCTCCGGGGGAATGTTACAGATCATTGTCCTCGTTAGGCTTTACCGCCTTAAACTTGAACGTCTGCACGACCCGCAGCAGCGTTGATACGGTGGAGTTGGCTGCGCTGGCGGTCTGGTTATAGACCTGAATGGAAGGGTTTGCGACTTCGATTTCTGCGCCGCGCGGGGTGGTCTTTACCACGGTAAGGCCGCGTTCGTTCATGTCGTTCTGTGCCTGATCCAGAAGGTTCAACTGCGTAACATACCGGTCCAGCGTGGAGCGATACAAAAAATTTGTGTCGCAGTTAGCGTCCTTTGCGGCCTGCTCGATCTCCTCCAGCTCCGTCCGGTATTTTTCGCTGGCGTTGACCGGTGTTTTCTTTTTACCCATCACGATCTCCGTTTCGTTCATATTTGTGCAATCTGTATACCATCCTCGCGCGTGTGCGTGCGCGCAAGGCCAGCGGCAAAGTCAGGGGACACCCCGAATAAGGGCTTGACCCGCTCAGCCCGTTTTTTCGGGAGGGGGGTGTGCCAGTCAGTCCCAGCGCTCGCGGGTCAGCGGCGAACTGCCGCTGCATTTCCGCAGCCGCTCCGGGTGACAAACTGTTTCGTGGCAGTCCTTGCATACGCTGATAAGGTTGCGCTGCCGGTTGCCGTCTGCATCCGTGTACCAGATATCCAGCGCCAGCTTTGGTGCGCGGCGCACATGGTTGACATGGTGCACCAGCTCTGCCCGCCGGTATCTCCCGCGCTCCTTGCACAGCTGGCACTCATGCTTGTCCATGTCCAGCACCTTGTGCGATACCCGCACCCACTGCGAGGAGCAGTAAAACGGATGCACATCGCCGGATGCTATCAAAGCACAAAGCCATTTGTAAAACTTATCGGTCATATCAAACTAAGCTGTTGTCCTGTCTCTTGTTCTTCTTCCAGCCGCAGCTTTGCAATTTTAAAATATTCTGCATCGCGTTCAATGCCAATAAACTCCCGGCCTTCCCGGATACAAGCAACGCCCGTAGAACCGCTGCCCATGCAGCAATCAAGAACTTTTTCTCCCGGATTTGTGTATGTGCGAATTAGCCAAGATTCCAGTTCGATTGGTTTTTGTGTCGGATGAATTTTTTCTTTATCAGGCGATACTTTTAAAACCGTTTTCGGAAATCGCCCCCCCTCACTCACAGTAGTCCATGAGCCGGCAGAACCATAATTTTTACTGGATGGTTTGCTTTTTTGAATGTATGGCGTGCTGTATGTGAATTGAGGGTTATATGTTGTTATTTGTCCTTCCGAAAAAAGTTGAATGCTTTCATGATTTTTGATTGGTTTTCTTCCCGCATTTAAAAAATCTGTTCCTTGCGGTTTTTCCCAAATGAGTTCGTAACGATACCATGGCAGATTGGAGCACACAAGTTTCGCTGTAAAAGGCATATCCGCATGAAGTGCTACGGCGCCGCCGTGCTTTATAATCCTTTTGAGTTGTGCCCACAGAGGAGCAAACGGAATGACAGAATCCCAATCGTTTCTGGTTGTTCCATAAGGCAAATCTGCCAAAATCATATCCACGCTATTGTCTGGAATGTTTTTCATCACTTCCAGGCAATCCCCGTTATACAGTTCCACTTGACGTTCTCCTTTCTTTCGGTATTGTAGTGCCGCGTGCAGGAGTTGAACCTGCAACGACCCGGTTATGAGCCGGATGCTCTGCCGGTTGAGCTAACGCAGCGTAAAAGAATGCCCGCCTGCAATGCACGGTGCACATCATGCATAACAGGCGGGTAAAAATATTTTCGGATCAATTGTATCAGCAGCTTTTCTAATCTGCGCGGATAACAGGCCGCGCCCCTTGCATACAGCCGCGTCCTCCGATCTCTGCCCTCGGCTCACGCTTTGTGCGGCTCGCCTGAAAACCGATACTCCAGACGATGCACACAAAATTACTTTTGAATGCTATTTGAAAAATTTCCCGGGACGCAGGTGCAAGCACGCAGCCTTTTGCAATAGACCGAAACAGTTTGCTGAAAAGCTCAAGCATGAATTGCACTCCTTTCCAAGGTGTCCACAGTGGACACTCGCCGGGTTTGATTTTGTTTTGTGTGCGCCGCTGGATCTTGAAGCGGACGGCGCGGTGATCCATTGAGCACAGGAAGATTCCAAAAGCCTGTGCTATGCTTCCCGCCGGGTCTCGTCATGAGGATGCAGGTCATTCACGTTTCCGTCAATGTCTGCATTATAATTTTACCACATCAAAATGGGACATTCCGGACATTTCGACCTTTTTGTGACATTCCGACCATTTTGTGACACGGCTTTTGCGTACCTACGCAGAGAAGTGAAACAATGTGAATTTTGTAACAATTTCTACAAACTAAGTTTTTTTCACTCTTGGAAACTGTCTCAACGAAAAGGTCCAGTTGTTCTGATAAGCAAACATCCCGCACTTGGCGTCTTTTGACGTTTTCTGCAAAGTTGCGCTACATCCACCGGATTCCCTGTCGAATGGAAAATAGTGGTCACAGAATAAACATTTTTGCGGAAGCTTTTGTCCGCACATTTTACATTTATCTCTTCCGTCCAATTGATACCGTCTGTTGTTAATATACTTTAGGTCAGGCTCTTCTCCTATGTCTGGCAAAAAATAGCCAGCAACCAAAGAAGAAGAAAAGTAATCGCTTTCGTAAGATTCTATTGGAATCGGGTCGACCTTCTCAAGAAGTGCTTTGTATTCATTTGGAAGTTTAGACGGATAAAATCTGCCTGACCATTCGCTTACACCATCGCCATAAAATCCCTTTCTTTCCCACTTGTTTAAATAATACAAAGCCCTTTTAATCGGCAAAGCATTATGGAAAATTCTATACACATCCGATGGTTTAGCAAATCCTCGCAGTGCATAACAAACCAAAAAGAAGAATTTTTCTTGATCGTTCATTGGTATCTCCTTAGCCTATGCGTAAAAATTGAGTACCAGACACGCCATCATATAGCCCAAAGCACCGCCCAGTACGACAGATGCAGGTGTGAACACCATGAGTATCTTCCGCACTGTCCACCCGCTTTTCCATGCCCACCGCACGGAAAGCATACACACCGGAATGCTCAGGCAGGCCATCAGTACAGTGGCTGCAAGCCAGTAAAACAAAAGCATAAAGTTATTTCAGCTCCTCCACATAGCACCAGCTCTGGGGCGCACGATGCACCTCAACAGGCCGTATGCCAAACCGCGTACTCTGCAAACCTGTGAATTCTTCCAGCTTGCGCGGTTGGTAATAAATCTTCAGGTCGGATATATGCCACGCCCAGCCGTGACACTTGTTCAGGTAGCGGACAATGCGGTCTCTGTCCATGCAAGCCATTTCTTCGACATCATCCGGGGCGCGGCATATCGGTGCAAGCTCCCAAATCTTGTCGCAGACAAACTCGCCAATGACCGTACCATCCAACCGTTGCCAGCCTTTGCCGGGGACCATTCGCAGCCAGCCCATCTTTGACCGTTCTTTTGTGCAGTAGATGTAGCACTTGAACGGAGGTTCCATGATATCGGGTTTCGTTTTGCGCACTTCTACAGTCTTTTCTTTTAGTATAATTTTGCTACACCATACCGGCTTGATGCTCAATAATACAGCCTTATCCATTTTTATCCTCCCGTTCTGCTCGCCGGTTAAAATACACTACCGGAGAAACACCGCGCTCATCGCAGTCCTTGTTGTTAAAGCTGACGATTGCGCCGCAGCCGTTGTAGTTGGAGCAGGCAATTAAGTCCATTCCGGTGATGCTTTCAATTTTATCCGCTCTTGCTCCGCAAAACGGACACGGTTTGCATTTTGTAGTAATATGCGCTTTCACTGCTCATCCTCCATCCATCAATTCAACAGCAACTCAACAATTTCATTAAGAAATCGAACAATTTCATATACTGCGTGCTGAAATTTTCTTGTTAACCTTATCGGCTGCTGATCCATAAGGGGTGTTCCATCGTCGTTGTTTCTCCACCACAGACGGCTCCACATTGGGCAACCCGTTTTTTCGCAATCGTAGTAATGCTGAGAAAAACCAGTCCACGTCGGTTCTGCCCAATCATGGTATTTTCTGAACACGCAGCCTGCACACGGATTTTCAAGTGCTTTTTCTTTTTCTGCTTTCTTTTTCAGTTCTTCGATCGTGATGGTTTTAACTCTTCGATTTTTACGTTCTGGGTGATTTTCAATCCGGATAAGGCATGTATGGTCTTCGCATATTTGTTCAACTATCGTGTCATTCGCATAAAGCAAAGTGAGTTTTGAGCATCCATCACATGCGTTGAAATCGCTTTTGCCCATCTCGTAGTGCAACTGGTTAAACGCTTCAGCGTTTTTTCGTCCAGAGCAATTTTGCGAAAAAGTCGCATAGTTTGCATATCTGGCAGCGTCTAGGTAACGCCCTATTTCAGCTTCCAACCCAGCTGCACGGGCTTGCTCAAAAGTAATCAACCCGGATTCGAGATCGCTTGCAAGTCTTTTAAATCCTTCATCTGTTAGCAGGCTGCTGCCCACAAGATCACCCCACATTCTTCTGGATCCACCGGTAAACCCTCCGGCGAATGGATTCTGCATCCACGTCAAAGCCCCGCTCGGTAAGTTCCACGGCAACGTCCTGCGGCTTTTTGCCCTCTACGCAGATCGCCGAGAGCATTGCCCGAAGCTCCGGGTCATCGCAGTCCTCCACCATGTGCACGCCGATGTTGTACAGCTTGTTCTGCATACGGTTGATGTCTTTCAGCCGCCGGATCTCCGCAGCGCGCTGGTTGTAAGAGGAATCTGCGGTCCCGGTCACTGTTACATGACCGAGAACGCAGCTGTTGCCCTCGCCGTGAGAAGCTTTTACCACATCCGAGGCAGCCTGCGGACCATCTGCCTGTAAAATCTCCAGCCGCTCAATGCGCTGCCGACGCTTGGCAATATCATAGGGTATCGCATACAGACGGCGAAATTCGTGTGGCTTCATCCGGCAACCTCCCAAAATTTATTTCAGCTCAAAGTAATTCGTCAGAATATCCGTAATGCCGGAGTGGAAACCTATCCAGCCGCAGGTGAAGAAGCTGTTGTCCTGCAGGATGATGGCGTAGTCGTCACAAGTCTGGCCGGCGTCCTCTCTGGTGGTGTCTATCCGCTTCCACAGCGTTGCCCCGCCGGGCAGAGGCTGCTTGTAATACGCAAGCCGAAAACGCACATCTTCCCATTCCAGTTCCCACGCGGCATTTGCGCCCAGCGTTTTCTCTGCCAGCTTGTGCAGCGTGTCTCGCCCACGGGGTTGCTCTTTCGGCGGCTCCTGCGTTTCTTTGCCCTTGGAAGCATACACACAACTGTATTCGCAGGTGTCTTTGCTCTTGCAGTAGATGCAGCACCCTGCACAGCCGAGGATTTCACCATGCTTGATAAAATGCTTCAGACCAGCTTCATTTTCGCACCGGTGTGATGGGGAATAATCGCATCTTTGTCCGTTATACATGGATGAGAGCGGAGTTCTTTTGCTTACAACAGATTTCGGCGCGTCAGTCTGGACTTTCCTTTGCTCCTCGTGAGCCTTTTCCGCCATTGCAATGGCTTCCGGTGGCAATTTCCACTCGGCATAATCCGGGTTCACCGGTACCGTTTCCGCAGGTTCTTCTTTCTGCTCCGGTTCTTCCGGTGCAGCACCCATAAAACGCGCATAATCCTGTGCGCTGCGGTATGCTTCCATCAAACCGATTTCTCCGGCCTTCAAGCGCTCCTTGATGACCTCATTCTCGCAGGATGCAATCACGTTCAGCCGAGCAGCAGCACCGGTGGACAAGCCCAGAATTCGGCAAACCTCGTCCCGCACCTTGCCTTCCAGCTGTCCGGCTGCTTTTTTCTTGGTCAGCGAATCCTTCAGTGCCTCGTACTGCGCCAGACGCTCACCGTCGGTCAGGTCGCGGGCGGTAGCGTTCGCCGTGATGAGCGCTATGCGGTCATCCAGTTCGCCCCGGCTTTCCCGGATCAGGCAGGGGAGAGAGTCAAACCGCGAATCGCCACACGTCGACAAGATGCTGCACGCCGCCCAGCGCCGGTGCCCGCTGATCAGCATATAGCAATTCGGCGCATCCTCCACCGGAATAACTTCCAGCGGCTGCCGGAGACCGTTCTGCCGAATGTCATCTCTAAGGTTCTCCATATCGCCGAGGGTGTAGATCTCGAAATTTTCCGGGTTCGGGATAATATTCCGGCTCGGAATCATCACCACCTGCATCTGCTGCCCCGCCGGGGTGACCGTCTGGCTCTGGGCGTTCATCAGTCCGTTCAACAAACTAGCACTCATTGTTGTTTTACCTCCTTCGGCGGCAAAGGCATCCAGCCTACGACCGGCTTATCTATCGGACATTCCAGTGCATCTTCTGGTGTAAAGTGGCGGTATTCCCACCAGCCTTTCGCGAGCCTATACAAATCCTCTTCTTCGTCATAAATGCCGTAATCATCGACGTCTTCCCACTGCCAGACGCTTTCATGCTGAGACACCGTTCCATCCTCGTAAAAAGCCGTCGTAATGCAATAGCCTTTGCCGCAGTCAACTAAAACCAGCACTTCGGTTTCCACCTTCGGCGGGTCTGTTTCAGGATTGCGCCACTCTGGATAAAATTCGTCTGGAATATAATACACGAGCTTTTCAAGCTCTCTTTTCGCCGCTTCCAATGCGCAGAGAACGTCTGAGCCTTTGAATGACTCGTTTAGTACCCTAAGCATTTTAAATTTGAGGTTGTTTACAATGTCAATCGCTGATTTTCGGTCAATCAGTTCTTTCGGCCACATGTTACTCGCCCTCCACGCATTTTTTAACCAGCTGCGCCAGCGCCTTATACTGGGCGCTGGTCTTGATGTTCCGGCAGACCTTGTGCACCGGCAAGTGCCGTGCCTTGGCTTCCTTGACCTTCACACTGTAATCGATGCGCAAAATGCTGTTATCCGAGTTGCGGAAGGTGGGCAGGTCCATGTTGGCGATTTCGTTGATGGTGTCCACACTGTACCTGCCACGGGTGTACTTGGTTGCCAGCACGCCCATCACTTCCAGCTGCGGGTTGTAGTTCTCCCGGATGGCATCCACCTGCTCGCGGATCTCATCCATACCGTCCATCGCCCACTCGTCGCAGTCCACCGGGATGATCACCCAGTCGGCGGCAGCCAGCGCATTGACGGTAGCCATGTCGATGTCAGGCGGGCAGTCGATAATGCAGTAGTCATAGTCGTTGTGGATGGTATCCAGCGCCTTGCGCAGCCTGTCCCACTGCGGCCGCAGCACATCCAGCATCACGTTCTTGTTGGCAAGCAGCATCTCCATGTTGCTGGGTGCCAGATCGACGTGCTCAAAATCCGTCTGCATGATCACATCCTGCATTTTGGCGTTCAGGGTGAGCACGTCGCCCATGGTCTTGCGGCCATAAACAAAGCGGTTGAAAAACTTGGTGGTGTTGCCCTGCTTGTCCAGATCCATCACCAGCACCCGCCGGGACCATATCTCTGCCAGCAGGCAGGCGAGGTTGCAGGCGGTGACGGATTTCCCCACGCCGCCCTTCAGGTTGATGATCGCGATTTTTGACATTGTTCTCATGACGATATCCCCATTCTCAGATTCTTGCGGCTTTTGCGGCCTGCTGCCGGATGCTGTCCCAGCTTTTGGCAAACCACGCAAGCCATGTTGTGCATTTCTTGTAATAATTCGGCGAGCACGCCTTACAGGGGCAGTTGCGGCAAGGGCTGCTCTTTGGGAGAGGGTAGAGCTCCTCGTTCCAGATCTCAATCACTTCCCGCACCCGCTTTCTGCTGGCGTATCAGCGAGCGACGCAGCGGCGCGGTGCGCATCCAGTCTCCGGCAGCTGCAATTTCGTCCGGGCTGCGTTCCACCCGCAGGCTGTTCGGCTTTGCCCGCTGTCCGGCAGCGTGCCCCCAGCTCTTGGGGTGATCCAGCACGCTCCATCCCGCTTCTATGCTCTGCCGGATGGATGCGATCATGTAATCCGTGCGCCGGACGGTCTTGGCTTCATCTGCCAGTTGGGTCAGCTTATCGCACACGGCCTGTGCAGCCTGTGCATCCCACACCTTGCCCCGCCGGGCAGCCCGGTATGCGTCAAAGCGTTTCAGCTGCTCCATCAGCCGGTGCTGCTCCTGCTCCGGTACAGCCCCGCTGCACCATGCCGTAAACACATCCAGCGGAGTGCGGTTTTCGCCCCCATCGCTTCGCGCACGCGAAGGAGTATATTTCCCCTTAGTATTCTCTATTTCTTTCTTGTGGGAAAATTTTTCCCGGGTCTGAGGGAAATTTTTTCCCGGGTCTGAAGGAAAATTTTTCACCGGGGAAAAATTTTCACCGGGTAAATTTTTTCCCGGGTCTGCATCCTTCCGAAGCACCAGTGTTTCAATGCCCGGCACGGTCTGGTAGGCGTTGCATTCGACGTTTCCAACCATGATCTTCTTCATGATCAGAATCCCCCTTTTGGTGAAATCGTTCAAGTAGTTCTTGGCAGATTTCTGGGAGATGTGAAGTCGCGCGGCTATGTAGGACGAGCCGCCTCTGTACCAGCTTTCGCCGTCCTGACAGAACCCGTAAACAATGCCGAGGGCGTTGGCTTCTGCTACGTTGAGGTCAAAATTGTCATACATCCAGTCCATGACCATGACGTAATTGCATCGTTTGTTTACACCTTTCACGCCTTACCCCCCCTAAAACGGCAGATCGTCGTTATCGTTTATCATGGCAAAGTCATCCATGCTACCCTGCGTGTAGGCGGGCTGTGGAGCGTCCTGTGCGGCTTTTGCCTGCTGCACAGGATTCTTTGTCTGCTGCTCATAGGAGGGCACGCTCTGACCGTCCTGACGCTTTGCACCTGCAAAGCTGATATTATTCGCCACGACCTCCACAGCGGTGCGGTTGTTGCCGTTCTTGTCCTGATAATTCCGGGTCTGCAACCTGCCCTCAACGGCGATCATGCTGCCCTTCTGAAAGTACTTGGACACAAAATCAGCCTGCTGCCGCCATGCCACGATATCAATAAAATCTGCCTGCCGTTCCTGACCCTGCTGCGCATAGCTGCGGTCGCACGCTATGCGGAAGCTGCACACGCTATGCCCCGCCGTGGTGGTGCGCAGCTCTGGATCAGCGACAAGCCTGCCCATGATCGCTACAACGTTGAGCATTTCAAATAATCCTTTCCGACCACCGCCATCCACTGGCGATGACCATACACATCCTCAAAGCTGCGCTGCGCCTGCTTTTTCAGGTACAGGCGTAGCTTATGGTCAAAGTGGGCGCTGTAACCCGGCTCGTTGTGGTGCCGGTGGCAGAGATAGACCTTCAGGCCGTATTGCTCGGCTACCGGCCGCAGCGGACCGTTAAGCACATGGTGCTTCTCTAAGTCCTTAACGGTCACAACGCCGTACTTCATCCGGCAGACGTAACACTCCCGCCGGGTCTGCATGATGGACTCAGACAAGGAAATCACGCCCTTCCAAGATCCGCTTGTAGGTTTCTGCGTAGGGGTAAATCTTCACGCACTCAAACGTCACGTTTTCAGCATCTGCAAGTTTGACTACCTCTTCGCCGTTTTCAATGCAGTATCTGACGGCTTTCATATACTCCACAAGGCCGCGTGCAGTGTTCGCGCAGACGCCCTGCGCCATCAGCAGCTTTTTGAAACGTTTCTGTGTCATATACTCACTCCCCCTCGTCCAACATGCACATATCAAAAATTGTTTCATTGGTAAACCGTAGTGGCAGACCAAAATTACGATTTTTGGTGAAAACGCATTCTGACATCCCCGAAAAAGTAAATGCATCTTTTGCGTACTGAATGTATAATTGTGTGACAGACAAAAGTTTTGGCCAAACAGTCAAAATAAACTCCTTGTCTTTCAAGCGCTTCCCTCGTTTTAAAAGCTGGAACAGCCGCACAAGCAGCTTGTATTCGTAAGATGTTCGGCTAATCATTTTTTCGGCACCTCCTGCCATTCTTGCCAGTAGGTGGTAACATTGGGGTCATTGACGCCCATTTCCGCCAGCCGGTCAAATATTCCGTCGATCAATTGCCCCATCTGCTCCGTGGTAAAGGTGCTGGAACCCTGACTGCACTTCACCGTGCAGCGATTGCCATTCAGCAGCTCCACAACGTGCACCAGCCGGTAAGACTTGCGCAAGATGGGCACGGCCTCCACCGGCACCTCCAAATAGTCAAACACCGCACCGTACTGCTCCAGCATTTCGGTGTAGCAGTCCTCCGGGGTGATGCCGCCGGTGCGTCCGCCGTTGTAGTGGTCCGCCATAATGGTAAGCAGCGCCCACATCATACGGTTCTGGGGCAGGGTGCGGCTTTTGCGTTCCAGATCTACCGACAAAATCAGATGCAGCGGCTTGCCGTGCGCCAGCTCGTCCAACTTCTGCCGGATCTGTGTTTCCACAAATTCCGCAGAGTTTTCCACGACCACCCGCCGGGCGACCGGGTCATACACCACCGGCAACTTACCGATCACGCCTCTGGCCATAAGACCTTCTTACCCTCGCCGGTGATGAACTGAACCATGGTGATGCTGCCGGCGTCATCGTAGGCGAAGCGGTCTACCTTCAGGCTGGTCTGCAACCGACAAACGCCCTTGTCATCTTTGACGATGGGCACCTGCGTGCTTTTAAGCACAATGTCGTCCAACTCCATCACGTCCCTGCCGACGCCCCAGAAGGCGGCAGCAGAGACAAAGCTGGTGACCTCCCGCATCAGAGCGGGGTCACGGCAGGGGAGAGAAAGCCCGCCCGCGTCCTTGTAGACGAATTCTCGCTCCTGCGGGCTGTATACGCCCACCTGACACCACAGCCGCCCATCGGCAAAATAGCGCCGCATGGTCCAGCCCGCAGCGCCAAAGGTGTTGTCCATCATATCGCGAACGGCATTGGCGCCGGGGAGCAGTTTCAGCTTGATTGCATCCTCGCTGATGGCCTTAATCAGCACTGAGACCGCCTGCGGGGCTGTCTGCGGGGCTTTTGGCACTTCAACGGGGAACTTGACGTCTGGGGCACAAACAGCCGCAGAAGCGCTCTTCTGCGGTCTGCCGCGCCCGGAAGATTTTGGCGTTGCCAACCTTACCACCTCCATCAGTAGGGGCTGGAGGTGGCGATCTGCGCCGCCTCTGCCGGTGAATACTTGTCGATCATAACGTGCATCTCCGTAACCACCTGCTGGATGGTATCCGGCGGCAGCTCTGCCATGCGCATAGCGGCAATGGCGTAGCCGATGGCGGTCTCCTCGTAGGTGGGGGATTTAGGCATCGGGCTCATCAGCTTTTGCAACCGCATCCAGATCCTCCTCTGCTTCCAGCGCTGCGTCATTGTACGGGCATCCGCGCACCTGGCTTTCCAAAATGCTGCGGCAGAAAGTGCACGCATCCCGCGCGTCTTGCACGCTGAGCGGCTCTGCAAAGTCCCGCATCACCTTCATCATGGCTTCGCCGGCCTTCTTGGCCTGTGCGCTGTACTGGCGGCGGAAATGCCCGCTGTTACGTTCGTGGATCATAATACATACCTCCAAATTTATTTTTTCAAATGCAATAGCTCTCTTTTCCAAGTTCGCTTTTGAAAAAGAAAGAAATCGTAAAAGAATCGCGTGTTTGTTTTATGGAATCAATCTGATAGTCGTGGCCATGGGCATAGACTGACTTCAAGCGATACTTGAAATCTAAAACGTTCTCACCACGCCGAAAAGCACGAACCAAACTATCTTTCAGTGCAAAGTCGTTACGGAAGATGTGTTTCTTTCCGGCGGAGTCAATAAAGTATGGCATAAACATAGAAAACCTCCTTTCTTCCTAAAAAATTATTCTGCGCATTGCGCTGGCAGCGGCTTTTGTTTATCCACCTGCCGCCATTGGTGTAAAACAGGAAAGTTAGCTCTGAAGCCCTTCCTGCATAGCCGTTTCCAGAAGATGCCGGAGATCTTCCAGAACGTCCGCGTAGATCTTTTTCTCCCGGTCAGAGATGCGCTCATCCTCCAGCCGGCACTGATACTTGCCTATCAGATAGCAGATCCGCTCACGGGTACGCATTCCATTCTTGCTTGCCGTTTTGCGACACCTCCATCAAACAGAAACCTCAAGAATGCGGTCACTGCTTAGAACCCAATAATCGTGCATAATTGCGTATGCGCAAACCATCTGGCACAATTGAACTTGCTTTCGACCTATTGGAAAATTGATGTAGCATGGAAAAGGATTGAATTTCGGGTTTGTGAGGTCATCTGCAACTTCTTCTGAAACTTGAAAAGAAACGCTGTGATTTACGCCAGATTCGCTATTCCTATCGTTGTGGGCGGTGTACAAAACATTGATGGTTTTATTCATGTTCTTCCAGCCCCTCCAGCTCAGACATAACGCCGAGGATGCTCTGGATCTGTGTAGCAGCCTTGCGCCCATCCAGCACCATGTACTCAGCGTTGTCCCGCTGGTAGTCCTCGCTTGCATCCAGATAGTGCTCAAAAGCGTTCATGCTGTCGGTACAGATGCTCACGGCAGCCAGCATCAGATAGCGGCTTGCGGTGGCAATCTCGCGGGTCGGTGCGCCGCGGTCTACGCTGTCCTTCACCGCCTGTGCCGCCTTTGCCGGGTCGATCAGCTTGCCCGCCGGGGCAAAGTTGCGGTCGATATCGTTCTCCACAGTGCCCAGCATATCCGGGATGTTGTCCAAGTCCATAAGCGGCTTGCCGGTGACAACGGTTTTCGTAGTTTCCATGACTTTTCCTCCTCAGTAAGTCCCAAATTCCTGATCCAGCAGGGTGTCCAGCCGGATGGTGTTGCCGCGGCCGGAGCCTTCCTGTCCGGCCATGTTGGACCATCCTTCCGGGTAGCGCTTGCGCACATACCGCGCCGGGATGCCCATACATACGCTGACCTGCTCTAAGGTCAGCCGGATGCAGCCGAACTTATCAAAAATAGCTTTGTAGCTGTCGTGCCACGCTTCGCCTCTAGTAGATTTCGCCACGTTCCTTCAACTCCTTCTGTCTGCGCTGCCATTCCTTGAATTTTCCGTAGCTCATGCCCTTGGCTGCGGCAGCAGCATTATCATCCACGATCAGGTCGTGGTTGGTTTTTGGCTTTTCTTTGGGTTTTACAATGCCGGGCTGCGTGCCGGTGTCCACGCTGGACTTCCCGTATCTGCGCTTTTTACAGGCATCGCAAAACATTTTGCCGGGATCCACGCCGTACATCATCGTGCCGCACTCTTTGCAGGGCTTGTCTACCTTGCGGTGCCTGCCGCGAGAAAGCTTCTCCTTCGGTGCAGGCTTTGGCGGCGGTGCGGGCTTTTTGACCTTCGGCTTAGCTGCCAACGCCCGCCGGGCGCGTTCTCTTGCTTGTTCCAGATGCACCTTCTCGCCACAAGAAAGGCAATACTTCCGGTTCAGCGGAGACCCCGCCGGGAGCGCCTTGCCGCAAACGCTGCAATACCGCACAACCGGAGGCTTTTCGCAGTAAGTGCCATTGCGCCGCATATTGTAAACATGGTTGGTCTCTTTCCTTCTGATCTTGCGGCACGAATCACAGTATAGTCTGCTGCTTCCAGCGCCTTCCGGCAGCACCGCGCCGCAGTCTTTGCAGCGGCGAATAATATCAATCATGGGCTACACCTTCCTTGTTAGGTTTGCGGCGCATTGCGTAACTATAAAACGTTCCGCGCGGCATTCCGCACATCTGGGACGCCGCCGAGCAGGTGACCTGCCCGCTTATCCATGCCTGATAAGCTTCCTCAAAGCCTTCTGTCACACCTTTAAGTGGCCGGCCAAACTTAACGCCCCGTGCCATGGCAGCATCGATGCCTTCCCGCTGGCGTTGGCGGATGTTCTCGCGTTCTGTCTGTGCCACAAAGGCCAGCAGCTGCAGCACAATGTCGCTGATCAGCGTACCGACAAGGTTCTTGTCTGCCCGGGTGTCCAGCAGGGGCATATCCAGAATCACGATGTCCACGCCCTTTACCTTGTTCAGCGCCCGCCACTGTTCCTGCACGTCCTTGTAATCGCGCCCCATGCGGTCTAAGCTTTTGATAAAGACCACATCGCCTTTTTTCAGCATCCGCGTCACCTCATTCCCAAAGCGGTCTCGATCAGTTCTTTGGGCGTTTCATTGGGGTAGTGCCCGGACATATACTTGTCCACAACGCCTTTGGATAAGCCCGCGTGCAAGGCCAGTTCACGATTGCCCCAGCCAAGCATCATTTTGCGCTTGGTTACTTCGGCTTTCCATTCAATGGTCGGCAAGTTTTCCACCTCCATAGTTGAAAATCATTTCAAAATATCGCTATAAAAACATTGCCAAGCCATACAAGATGGTGTAAAATGATATTGCGGTTATCATTTTTACTCTTGGCAACATTTTTGGGTTTGGGGCAGAAAGCAGATCGGAAGGTACGCGCGACCCTCTGCTTTATGCACCCGGTGCCCGCGCATAGGCACCTGATCAACAGGACGGTGTGGGGGAAGAACCCCTGCTGCGTGGCAGCCCTGTGAAGTACCGGCGGCGATCGGAGAGTATAGGGACTTCTGGTCAGCCACTCGGTATGTTTGTATTATAACTTAGAAATAATTAGATTTCAACGGAAATCTAATAAAATCTAATAATTTGGCAATCTGCACAAAGAAGGAGGCAATAATTTGTTTTGGAATAATTTTTTGGCGGAATGTGCAAAAAAGGGAAAATCGCCAGCGGTGGTCGCAGAAGAGCTCGGCTTCTCTAACTCTGCAACAACTTGCTGGAAAAACGGATCTCTTCCCAGAATGTCCAGCCGTAAAAAGCTTGCGGACTACTTTGGCATTACCGTTGACGAGCTTATGGGCACAAAAAAAGAGCCCGCCGAAATGGGCGGGCTCGACAAACAGATGCAGGAGATCGTGGAGCTGCTTAACAGCGCCACGCCGGAGCAGCGCAACGCGGTAGAAACGCTGCTGCGCTCCCGGATTAAGCCGGAGTGAATTAGCCGACAAACGGCAGATCTGTTTTGGCAGGGGCTTCGGTCAGGATGGCCAAAACCTCGGGGACCAGATCAGGGTACTGCCGCAGGATAGCAAGAATCTCTTTATTTGTCATCATACCAAAACACTCCTTTTTGTTGTATCTGTAATTTTATGCTACAACAGCTATAAGCTGAAATCAAGAGGAAAGAGGAATTTCGAATGAAAATTGCGGAAAAATGCAAAGTTATTGTGGCGGGCGCAATTGTGGCGTCCATTTTGGCCTCTTGCTCTGCATCCGATTCTACTCCCGGCAGTAGACCGCCCAGCGGATCAGGCGAAAACACGAACCCGCCAGCGTCCTCATCATCTTCTTCAGAAAACACGGACACGTCCGAAGATAAAATAGACTTTTCTATTTATCCGGTGTCAGACCCTTCCACATGGGCGCATTTCGAGCACTATAAGTACGAGGCCAAGGTGCAGGAAAACGGAATGATAACATTCACCGGTGTTACCTTAGAGGATGTTATACCGACACTTCACCCGGATAATATCATCTATTTGGATGGATACCCGATCGATTCTCACTTTGGCGCAAAATACGCATGGGACGGAAAAAACTTGCGGTGTATCAAGCAGCCGACAAAGCAAAATCAAAAATTGTATAAGGATAGCGAGCTGACAGAAAGACCAGGTTACAAATATGTATGCTTTCGTACATTTTATGAACGGGTCGAAAGCATTTCCACTGTAAGCTATAAAATGGAGTTGGAGCTTGGCTACGAATGGAACGGATGGGTGCCGGACGAAAAACTGGACAGTATCGTTTCCGGCTTGAAAAAAGAATATGAGCGAAACTATCATTGGAAGGTTATCGTGCTGGAAAAAGTCCCGCTAAATAAAGAGGGAAAACCCGATTACCAAACATTTTTGTTTAATGGGAAGTTTTACAGATGAAGAACAATAATCAGCAAAAATCACCGGGTTGTCTGTATATCCTGTTTAACGTTTTTGTGGTTATGCCTTTTCTGGTTTTTCTTGTGTTTTTCGTTTTTGCATTTTTGTTTACGCTTTGCAGTAAGGTACACCCGGCAGTTTTAGTTTTGGTTCTTATAGCTATTGCAGCTACTGCCGGATATGTTTTTTACAAAAAGCACGAAAAGAAAAAGCAAACGGAGCAAAACCATATTGAAACCGTTTTGCAGCGCACGGTGGACTACCCTGATCCTGTAAAAAGGGGACCGCGCCAAGCGCCGCAGCCGCCAGATGGCTTGTATGAGCAGGATCATCTGGCTAAACTTGCCGCCGATCAGGACAAAAGACGCGCCGCAGACGCGCATTATCAAGCGGTCGTCATTGACTTTGAGACCACCGGCTTGAACTGCGGCACAGATGAAATTTTGCAAGTGTCCATCATCGACCAGGACGAAAACGTGCTGATGAACCAGTATTGCCGGGCAGTGCGGCACAACAGCTGGGAAAGCGCTTCTAACGTAAACGGAATATACCCGCCCCGCGTTGCGTTCTGCCCGCCGTTTGAAAAGGTGGCACCCTATGTGCAGGATATTCTTTCCCGCGCCGACAAAGTTCTGGCTTATAATTGCTCGTTTGAGCAGGGCTTTCTAATGGTCAATGGAATAAACCCATACATTTTATTCTGGTGTGACCCCATGGAGGAGATCGTGGATTACTGCAATGCATCCAGCGGTGGCCACCGCTCGCGCATGGCACTGCAAAGCGCAGCCAGAATAATCGGGTACGATTACAACGCGCACGATGCTTTGGAGGACGTAAAAGCAACCTTGCAGGTGCACAATTTTGTTGCTGAAAGCAAAGCCCCGGCAACCGCGCCGACAAAACCAAAAATCCGTCCCGGTCATGTGCTATACCCTGAAAACAAGCAGGCAGACCCGCAGCATCCGCTGTATGGAAAAACGCTTGTGATAACAGGCCAGCTGCCGATTGATAGAGAGCAGGCGTCTTTGCAGGCCGCTGCGCTGGGTGCAAAGGTACGAATAAAGCTAAGCCCGCGCACGCAGATTCTTGTTTGCGGCCAGAGGGAAGAGGAATGGGCTGAACGCTTTGGCGAAAAGTCCTCCAAAATAAAAAAGGCGGAGCAGATGAACGCTGAAGGTGCAAGCATTGAGTTTATGAGCGGTGAAAAATTCATGGAGCTTTTGCACCAGCCCGCCGGGGGCAATTAACAAAAAGGTGTCCACAGTGGACACCTTGAACGCCCGACAAAATTAACTTTGAGGTTAACGCTCCTGATCACACGGGCAGGGGGACACTGCCGGCACTGCAACGATGCGCCCATTGACGTTGCGATACCGTGCACCGGGGTCGTGGCCGGCGTCGTGATCCTTAACAGCAGCCTTCAGGATCTGGTAGGCTGCATTATAGGCAGACCCATCAGACCCGGCCTGCGAAAGGTGATAGACAAGCTTGCGCACGTCGTTCTGTGCGTAGGCGTAGAGCATAGCTTCCTTGGTATTTGTGTTGATCATAGCTTAACCCTCCCACGGTTTGCGGCTTCCATCAGCGTTCTGCGGTTTGGACGCCGGCATGCCGTCAATGATTACCATATCTTCCGGGATTTCGTTCAGAACCTTGATGTTATCCATTATTTTTGCACTCCTTCTGGATTTTTTTGACAATTGCATTATAACACAGTGAGTGGTACAAAATCGACAACAAAATTTGGAAGTTTATGGTAAATCAAAAAATACGGATAAACCATCGAATTTTTGAATTGTGTCGAATAAAAGGGGATGTTTGGGAAATGGATGATTGGGTTTTACGCGTGGCGAAAACGCTGGTAAAAGCACGGGAAGAAGCAGGGGTCAGTCAGGCTACGCTTGCGCAGCGCATGGAGGTAAGCCGACAAAGCGTAATCAAGTGGGAGCGCGGAATCAATGCAATATCCTTTCCCATGATGATGAAGTGGTTTGTGGGCTGTGGGGTTTCGCTGGAGCGGTATCTGGATTACTGCATCCACCCGGGGCTGCTGGAACGGCTGGAAGATGACCCCACCGACAAAGAAAAACGTCGAATGCTGCACGAGGCCATCGAAGAATGCAGCGCATACGAGGTAGACGCGCTCTTGTACATCCGATACGGCGCGCACGGGTCGGACCACCTGAGCGTGCTTACCGAGATGGTGGCTAACCTGCATACGCCGCTGCGGGACAGGGTGGCAGTCGTTAATACGATCTTGAGCCACTACGAGATCGCCATGGCGACAAAAACGGATGTGGACCCCGAAGGGCTGCAACCAAATATTGAAATGCTGTGTCAGGCGCGCGACTGCGGAATGGCAGCAGCCAAAAATATGGAGGACGTCTACTCCATAAATAAGGAGGCAGTAGAAGATGCCAAGAAAAAAGACGAAACGCACTGATGGCCGGTATGAGATCAAGCGGAAAATGCCGGATGGAAAGTATAAGCACTTCTTGGGTGCTACGATTGCCGAAGCGACCGCAAAGTATGAAGAAGCCTACCGGCAGGCAACGCTGGAAGAAAGCAAAAATAACGGCGGTGCTACCTTCCGAGAAATGGCAATAGCGTACAAAGATTACATTACAGGCTCGACAAAGCCGGTAAAACGTGGTACAATTAACGCCTACGTCAAGAATATCCCTCCGCTTCTGGAATGCTTTGGCGACACGCCGATGGCTGACATCGACACGCAGGCAGTCTGCGGATATATGGAGCGCATGAAGATGGACGGCAAGGCACTGCATACCATCACCAACGCTAAAAGCGTGCTATCCTGTATCTTTACCTTCTGGTGCGCCAACTATCACGGTACCAGCAATCCGGTTCTTCTGGCAAAACCACCCGCCGGGATGAAAAAAGGAAAGCGATTAGAGCCGACAAAAGCGCAGCGGGATATCATTGACGCGCATCCAGAGGGATGCGGTTTCTGGGCACAGCTCTTTGAGTACACCGGGCTCCGTCTCGGCGAGGCGAACGGTCTGCAGTGGAAAGACGTAGATTTTGAGCAGAACGTGATCCATGTGCGTTCTGCAATGCCGTGGGACCGTAACCACGCCTATGAGGAAACGCCAAAGTCAGAGAAGGGATACAGAGATGTGCCCATCTTGACGACCTTTCGCCCGATGCTGCTGGAACAGAAAGCCGATCACGCAGACACGGACTATGTAATGTCCGGCGAAGCGAAGCCGCTGTCTCAGTCGCAGTATGAGTGGCGCTGGGCAATCTACTGTCGGGATCTTGGCCTGAGTGAGAAGCAGGAGAAGCGCGCTCGGATCAAAGACAAACCGGGCGAGTACAGGGTGTACTACAAGTGGAAAGCGCTTGTAACGGCGCACCAGTTCCGACATTTTTACGCGACAAACCTTTTTTACGCCGGCATCCCGGACATGGTGGCCCAGAAACTTATGGGTCACGCAGACATTTCAACGACCCGAAAGATATACCAGCAGTTGCGCGATGAAGAGGACAAACAGTACATCGCAAAGCTGGATGCGTATGTCCAAAGCAAAAAGTAGGTCTGCAAAAAGTCTGCAAAGCTAAGAAAAAACACGACTTGACGCGATATAAAGGGGGTTCGAGTCCCCTCCCTCGCACCAAATGAAAATCCGCATGAATGCTGGAAAATCCAGTGTTCATGCGGATTTTTTGTGTTTGCGGTCTTTCAAATACTGTCGAATACTAACCGATATTTGCACTTAATTGCTATCCGAAAGTCTGCAAAAAGTCTGCAGACCTTATCCGCGCTCTACAATGCGCTCCCAGTACTCGACCAGCTTGCCGTCCACAGCGTCCTTGTCCTGCAAGAACGCTGCAGCCATGTCTGCGTAGAAGTTGGTGTTGTCTACGCTGTACATTTTTGCGACTTTGCCGTAGTCGCTGTACATCATGTTCATGGTGGCCCAGAAGTCATTTTTGTCGCAGGTTATGCCGCGCTGTTTGGCAACGTCCTGCGTCTGTTCCAGCGTCCAGTGACAGCCCTTCGTGCCGTCAGCATTCACCATGCTGTCGCACCATTCCTCCGCTTCATCGTGGGTGAGGTGCTTGCGTGGCATCTTGATGGAGCGGCTGTCTGCACCGCCACGTTCGTACTGCCCAGACCGTTTTTCCCAGTCTCCGTTCTGCGAAAAGCCAATCTGCGGCATCTTGCGCCCATACTCTACGTCAGGGTAGCGGGGGATAGGGTAGGGGTCGAGGTAGCGGTTTTCCTCCTGCGGATAGTAAGGATGGCGGTCATTGCCGTCTTCCAGCTTGCGCAGACGGCGTTCCAGCTCACGCTCCCTGCGGTCACGCTCTTCCTCAAGGCGGTCACGTTCCGGCTCACGGTCTTTGTCGTGGTCACGGAGCATCATCATGCGGCGAAAATTAGTCTTGCCCATAATCTATACCTCCTCAAGAAATGGACGCAGGCGCACCGGCGTGGGAACGGCAGAAGCAGCCAAGATATTTGAACGTGCCTGTGCCGGTCGCAGACGTTGCCACACGGGTAGCGTAGCGGGTGCGGGTGTGGATGCACTCAGCAGTTGCCTGAGCGCAGTTGCAGTCGGTCAGAGGGTATGCGGTCGTGCCTGCTCCAATGGTAATGACCACAGGTGCGTTGATGGTGGTCGTGTCCGGCAAGCTCTGAGCAACGACAATGCAATACTTTTTGCCGTTCTGGTATGCGCCAGCAGGGATGTTGATGGTCAGAGTATCGTCGGCAAACGTGACTGCCTGACTGATGACCAAGTGCGGGCAGAGTTTGCAGCTTGTTTTGCAAGCCATAGTATTTTCCTCCTAAAAAATCAGGGGCAGAGGTGTCTTACCCCTGCCCCGATGGTTCACCCGGTGTTATCGGGGAGTGTGTAGGTTAGCAGCAGCCGCAGCAGTTCACGCCCACGTTGGGATTTGCCACCTGATAAGCGGGAATCGGGCGAGGATTGACCCGGTTCAGGATGGTATCAGTCTGCTGGGACATCACGGTGGTCAGAAGCGCATTCTGACGATCCTGAGAAGCGGCGAACTTCAGGCTCTGGTTCTCAGCGGTCAGGGTTGCAATCTTATCCTGCGTGAAGTAGTCCATCATGCTGCGGAAGTTGGCGTTGCAGTTGTCCACGATGGCACGAGCGTTGTCTGCGATAGCCTGACGGGTAGCGCAATCCTGCTGCGCAATGGTGTACTTCAGGTCGCCGATGAGCTGCTTGTTCTCGCAGCAGCAAGACGCAAGCTGCGTCTGGATAGCGGTCTGACCCGCCTGACGTGCGTTGCCCTCCTGCATGATGGCAAGGCTGATGGCGTTGTCGCCGTTGGACACGCTGCGCTCCAGTCCGTTCACCAGCTGTGCGTTCTGGTAGCCAAGCTGACAGATTGCCTGATTAGTACCAGCAAAGCCGCCCGCAACGGTAGCGTTGAGGGTGTTCATCTGCGCCAGCTGGTCATAGCCCAGAGAGCAGATGCCGCTCTGGATGCCAGCCAGAGAACGAGAGGTGTCCTGCTGGTAGAAGCCCTCAGACAGAGCCGCACGAGTATCTGCGCCGCCCTGACCGGTTGCGCCGGTGCCCACCAGATAGGGGATGTAGCTGTTCATGCCGTTGTCACCACCGTTTCGACCGTAGCCGTTTGTGCCCCAGCCGAAGATGATGGCGAGGATGATAACCGCCCACAGACCTTCGTTGCCGAAGAAACCGCCGTTGTTATTACCGCCGTCCTGCCCAGCCAGATAGCCAGTTGCAAAATCGTCCATAACAAAACTCCTTTCAGTTTTGCGTTATGCTATCCCACCGCCGTGTGCGATGGGCGAAGCCAGATAAAAGCGGTTTTTATCAAGTCCGCAAAACTGAGAAGCGTTTCGCTTAGAGAGATGCTTATTTGGGGATTATCAAGTTAGCTCGGAGGATTGTCTTTTTTATCTTTCGGGTCGTCCCACTTTTTGCTGGCAGCCCCAAAAATAAAGCCGAGCATTAAAGGAACCCATAGTTTGTCATCGCCGCACAGATTGTTGATGTCAAAATCTTTTTCGGGATGGCTGTTTTCGATATCGTCCATTGTAGAACCTCCTCACTTCGGAAGCGTCAAATTCAGAACGCTTGCCAGCTGGTTCAGGTCGATGCCACGCTCTTTGGCGAGGTTCTGTGCCATCGTTTTAAGCTGCGTTTCGTTCTTGCCCTGAATCAGGTTCAAGCCCTGCATGATGGGGGCATTCTGCCCGCTCAACTGCTGGATAAGACCCATCGGGTTCTGACCGGCGCGAGCAAGGTTTGCAAGTTGCATGATAGGGCTGTGCGTAATCACATCAAACGGAGATGGCATTGCTTATTCTCCTTTCTTTGCTGCGGCAGCGGGCTTGGAAAAGCTCTTTTGCCACTTTTCCAGTTCATCCAGCCTGTGGACGAGGGCGTTATACTCTTCAACAGGCACATACTGCTGTGTCGGTGCAGCGGTCTGCTGTGCCTGTTGTGCTTGTATTTGCCGCCATGCTTCCGGGCTGTAAAACTCTAACACGTCAGATTCACAAGTGTTTGGATTCAGACGTTTGCAGTAGATGACACCACTACGCAAATCCGGGCAATACGTCCATCTGCCATACAGGTCAGACGGTATCGCCAAAAATTCTTCCCTGCTGGACACTGGTCTGCCAAGCAGCCAACCGCCATCTTGTGCCGACTGCTGAACAGGCTGCTCCCCATTCATCGGCTGCGGACGCTGCTGCTGTGCCTGCTGCATCTGCGTGTTCGGCAGGGGAGTGGAAAGCCCTACCGTGCCCATACCGCCGTAAGGATTGACAGGCTGCTGCGGAACATAGGGCGCTCCGGGTGTCGGGTAATAGCTCATATTTCATCCCTCCTATTGCGTCCAGTGTACCGCACCAAAAGAAAACGAGCGACAACGAAGGTACAACGAAGGACAAATGTAAACTGATACAACTGATACAAAATGAACAAAAAATAAGAAAAAGTTTGGTGATTACGTCTGTATCACTTGTAGCAGTTTTATGGTATAATAAAGGTGTCAGAAGGAAGTACAAAACCGCAGGAGGAGCAAAAATGAAATACTCTTGGAATACAGCCCGCGGCGCAAAAATCGAACTTGATATTGACAAAAAGGTTATCACAGAAGAAGCCATCTGGAATGATGGCAACGAAGTGACCGTCCCGTGCCACGAATGGCAGTACACCATCAAATCCCTACTGGTGAATGGGCAGGAGATGAAAGCGGGTGCCTACAAGCAGCAGATTGGGCGTTGGCCGGAGAACGTGCATTACGCATTCGTCGTGTATGTGATGGTCAATGGTAAAAAGCAGAAAGCATTTGTTGAAATCCCCGATGTGATCGAAAGCGAAATCTACGGCGAAGAGCGGGCTTACCAGAAGGCGAAAGTCGAAAAAGAGCTTGCCATTGCCGAGGAATACGAAAACCATTACAACGCCGTAATGGACATGCTGAACAAGTGAATGTTAGGAGGACAAAATGGAAAACAATACCATCCGCAATTTCGGCAAGCTGTATCGCTTGCTGGACGAAGCCTGCACCCCTGACCATGCAAATCAGGCAGACCTTGACAACGCTAAGAGGTTTCCTGTGCGTGGCATAATGATGAAAATCACGCTGGCGCACAAGCTCCACAAGATGACCCCGGAGCTGGACAACGCCTGCGCTTACGTCCTGAAGGACGTTGACATCGAGGACATTGACAGCAGTTTTGCGCTCAAGGCATTGTCGATGCAGCAGCAGGGCGTGTTCCAAATCGGGTATATGTCGCCCGATTACAAGACGCTTGGTGTAGACGCTGGCAAAATTAAAGCCGCGCGGGAAAGCGCAGGCCTGACCATTCGGGCGCTGTCGGAAAAGACCGGGCTGTCCACTGCGACAATCCAGCACGCAGAAGCTGGAAAGCCTACGCGGATGACCACGCTCAAGAAAATTGCTGCTGCCTGCAACGTATCAGCAGAAGAGTTGCAGGGGTAAATAATGGAATGCCCTTAACCGGATGAAATCCGTGGGCTATATATATCTGAAAGGAGAACTGAATTATGAATAACAAAATTAAAAAGCCCTACCTCATCACGGAAGATGGGGTAAGCCACTATGACGAGTTTCTAACCACGCTAAGTGGACAGCTTACCTCCATACCGTCTCCGCTGATGGCAGACGGGAAGCCGCTGGTCAACATCGACTACCCCGAAGGCAGAGTATACTCCGTCACCCTGCAGGAAAAGGGAGAGCTTGGCGCAGAAGCCACCGTCCGCTTTGTTACGATTGAAGAAGCAAGAACCTTCTTCAATCGCGCTTCTCTCCACTGCAAGACAATCAGGGAAGCGCTTGCATAAAGAAACCCCCGATGCTCCAAACGGAACACCGGGGGTTTTTGCTGCCAAAACAGCAAAGTCTAAAATCAAGAGCGGAACCGCCTACAGGCAATGCCGCTCTATACAAAGGCCGTAGCCTTTCAAGTCTAAAGGCGTCTCCCGCATAGTACGCACTGCGAGTAGGCGGGCGAGAGACTAAATTTCTTGAGCTGTGCGCTTGTGCTGGCAGAAATCTTTAGGCCAGACCACACCAGCAATTCATTAGGCGAATTGTCTGTAAATATTATACCACAATTCGTGCAAAAAGAAAAGCGGCAGACCCGAAAGCCTGCCGCTTCAATGCGTTTCGTGAGAAATCGCACCCAATTAAGATTATGCTATCACACATCCAGCATTTTATCAATAATTTTCAGCCTATTGCCGATTGATGTCCGGCAATACGGCACACGCGCTGCAATATCAACTTGACATAGCTGGTCAACGTACCGCAACCGGGCGATTTTCCGGTCATACCTCCCAAGCGGCGCACGTTTTATCACAGCTTTTATCTGTTCTGCATTAAGCCCTTGCAACGCTGGCGGAAAGACTATGCGAGCCGCCGCCACAGGCAGCACCGAGCCAGAAGGGCTGCGGCAGCTGTCCGGCGTTGCGCACCATCACGGGGACGTTACCGAGATGGTCAATTTCGCCGCATCTCTTGATTTCGCAAAATCGTTTCTGCTCGTATGTAGTGCTTGCCATGATATCCTCCTTACTGCTTTTGCAGGACTTTTCTTGCCCGGTCAAAGAAAAACTGAATGACCTTGCTCATGGTTTCCTCGGTGATCGCCCAGCTGACCAGCTTGCCCCACCGGCTGTTGTTCAGGTAGGTGCGCAGCATCTTGACGCACCACGCCTTGCGTTCTGCGCCGCGTTTCGTGCCCTGAATTTCTCGCTCCGCTTGGTCGATGAGGTTGAGCACAAGCGTCTTGACCGCTGCGCCGTAGCCCAGACGGATGCCGCCAAGGGCGTAGAAAACGAACCCGCCCATCATGAGCAGCAGCGCCACCCATGCGGGGAGGACAGACAAAAGCTTAGTTACTAGTGTTTCCATGTTTGGTTACCCCTTCCATTAAATAGTTGTCGATTTTCTCTTTGCTGGCTTGCATGGCTGCCACGTTGTTTCCGGTCAACTGCGATTCCAGCAGAGCGCGGACGGCTTCAAGCGTCAGACGGTTCACCTCGTCGATTTCTCCAAATCTCCCAAGGTCGCGGGTCAGGGCAGCACCATGCTGCCGCTGTCCCTGTTCCAGCGCACCGATGCGCCTTTCCATCTCGTCAAGACGCTTGTCCTGCGCTGCGTCCGGCGCTTGCGCCTTTTTGATGTACTTGTGGATGATATCCAGCACCTTGTCCAGCGTGATCGCCGCTGCGCACACGCTGCCAAGAATGCCCAGCAACCAGAAAAGAGCTTGTTTTTCGCTCATGCGCCCTCCCGGAGACGGGTCAGACCCTTCTTAGCAATGATTTTAGCGTAGTCCTTGTAGGGCACAGACAAGTCCACGCCGGAAATCTTGCCCGGTATCGCGTCCACAACACCGGGAATCTCGCCCTTGCTGGTGTACTGCCACATCCCAAAGGCAAAAGCGGTTTTGGGCTTATCCTCCGGCTTCGTTTTGGTCTTGTCCTTTGGGTATCGCGCCAGCCACACGTCATATTTTTTCAGCGCAGCGCCGCCCATGTACAGGTTCGTCTGCCCAAAGTACAGCCCGGTGTACAGCATGGTGTAAAAGCCCATCTGCTCAATAGCAGCCAGAGCGTGCGCGGCAATGTCCGTCAGGGTCTGCTTGTCGAGCGGTGCCTGTACATAGGTGTCCTCAATGTCCACCGCCACAGGCAACTGCACTGTTTTGCCGGTAAGCACCTTGCGAAGCAGGGCAAGCTCTGCGTCTGCCTCTGCCGTGTTGACTGCCTTGCAGTAGTAGTACACGCCAACCGGGATGCCAAGCCGCTTGCACGCGGCATAGTTGCGCTCAAAGGTAGGGTCAATGTAGGGTTTGCTGGGCTTGTCCTTTGCGCTGTTGCCCAGCGCCCGCAGCATCACACCGGAGACAAGCCCGCTTGCCTTTACCTTGTCCCAGTTGATTCGCCCCTGCCAGCGGGAAACGTCCATAATGGGGAGCATGTTATCAGTCCTTTCTTTTTATTTAGAATGTATCATACCAATCATAAATCGGTTTACGAGCTCTCCATGCTTCACCAAGCGTCATAAACTCAAATCCATTTTCTTTGCAATGCAAAATAAACTCATTTATTCTTGTGAAGTCTTTATTCCAACCATCCGTTATATGAGTGTTCACTAGCAGCCATCCATTTTCCGCCGCACATTTGTCTGCAAGTTCAATCAATTCTGCTTGCGATAATGCGCCAGTGTCTGCTGCGTTCAGTCCACTTCGTTGAATCTCATATCGGCTAAATTTCCCATCAGTTCGGTTGAATTCTTTTTTTGCAGTAGTAATTAAACACTCCATTCCCCATTTTCGTGCGAGCTGTTGTAAGCACTTTTGCGATACACCATAAGGCGTGACCCAGAACTTGCAATTGACGAAGCCGGCGGAAATAAGGTCATGAAGACCATGGACAAAATCATCCTCGGCGATTTTGTAATTCTCATCTCCAATGTTTACTGCTGTCTTATATGCCTCATTTTGCGTATAGCCGTGTAATACTATTTGATGTCCTCTCCGTTCCAACTCTAGCAACTTTGATTTTAGGTCTTGATGAGAATTCATTACGGCAGTTAAGCAAGCGATTGTGCCTTGAACTCCGTTATTTTCCATTACTACCGCAAAGGTTTCCATGGCATCCGCAGAAGGTGAATCATCGTCTATGATACAACAAATTGGTTTTTCTGTTGCTTTTTTGAATAATTGGTCTATTTTTTCATAGGAATCTGAGTACCATCGTTTTGTAAGATTTAATTGTTTATAATTTCGTTCAATCTTTTGAGTATACTCTACGCCAACTAAACTAAAATCAGTTGCCTTATTCACGTTAAAACGCATATAGTGCGCTCCGTATGGAATTCTAACTTCATACGTCGCCGTATAATAATTATCATCTGATTTCACGTATCCGATATATTTTTTATCAGCATCATAAAATACGGCTTTTGTAAATCCACCCACGAACGCATTTTTTAATGTAATAACCTGCTCATCAAGTACCGAGATATATGGGCTATAGTATAAAGCTGTAGATTCGAGCACCGAGCGCCCTGCTAAATAGCCATCTGTAAATTCACCCTGATTAAGCACAAAAGCGGGCGGATTATAATAATTTCCCGTGCCATTTGATGTTGCATTCCCTTCGTCTATGCTTTCGCATAATGAATCAGTCGCTTGAATTGGTACGATTCCAATATATTCAATCGCTATTTCATCATTAGATTTAGACGTGACAGAAATCTTATCATAGTCATCAACATCAAATTCAGCATTAAATGCTGATTGTCCCATATTCGTTGCAAGAGTTTTTACATAATCTCCATTTTCCTTATACGCACAAATACTTCTACTATATGCACAATAAGCATTTTTAATGCGTATTTTATAGCCACGACGCACTTTTATGTTTGTGTGAGCATCACTGACATCATTAGCAACAAGAGAACCGGTATTGTTAACAAAGTATCCCTTTTTGATGTTTTCATCAACAGGGACAATCTTATTAAAACCACTTGATATAAACTGATTTAATACATTGTAATCTTCTGCTGTTTTTTTATAGAGCAATTCTTTTAAGACTATGTTTGTGTATGCTTCAAGCAAACAGTCCCCTTGTTTCTCCTTATTGCCCGTGCTGTAATAAACGTAGAGAAACGTATATTTTCCATCATTTGTAAAATCAAAAATATGTTCCGATTTTTTTACATTGTCACTCAGTTTTCCGCCTTCTGTATATTCCTCGTTGGCGAATCCAATCGAACAAGTATTTCCGCTATTTATAACGTGATACGTTTTTCCGTGTTCAATTGGGAAAACTTTTGTAAAAGTTAAATTTGATATAATTAAATCGGAATAATTGATACCACCACCAAAATAATAGTTATGGTCAGTTCCCTCTATATTGATTCGTCCATCATTGGACAATTTTTGCACATCTTCCTTTAGCTGACTAACCCCCTTTGCGTTCTCCTCCTCGGCTGCCTTCGCTCTGGTTGCCTCCGCATTGACCGCCTCTCCCACCTTTGCTGCATCCGCTGCCTTACCAGAGAGGGAGAGGGTGGGGTCAATGGTATTCTTAAGCTCTTCCACCGCCTGGATCGCCTGCGTCCACGATTCGTTAGAGATCTGCGTGACGTAGAAAAAGCTCTGGATCTCCACGGTGCTGTCGTAGCGGTCGTTTTTGCAGTCGCACTCGATAGGCCAGCTCTTGAGCATATAGCCTTTTCCGGTCGTCACGCAAAGCACGATGCTCACATGACCCGGCACCTGCAGCGCCTGACGCGCGATCTCGCAGGTGACCACGTTGCCGGACACGGCACAAGCTGCCCGCTTGCCCGCGCCATCGTTGATAGTATCGTACCAGCCCTGATTTTGGGGGCCGAAGCCGCGGTACATGATGCTGTAAGCAGCTCCTTCAGGCGCAGTATACGCCTTGCCGTTTTCGTACAGCGTTGCCTGAAAAAAACGGCTCTGGCTGTCGTTCTCTACCGCGCTGATGTGCTGCGGCAGGCCGGGATTATCAAAATCAATCCTGATTTTCTGCATTTGCTTCCTCGCTTTCCTCCGGCAGCGGGCTAAAAATCAAATTTTGCCCGTCCCAGATATAGTCATTGCCGCCGTTGCTGTTGGCCGGGAAATCCTCAAAAAGCAGCTGATCCGGCGGCAGCTCTTTAGGGATGACGCTTTTCAGCGTCCAGCCACCGTTTTTGATGCGCCCGTCCGGGCACACGGTGCACTGGTATAAGTAACCATCTTTTTTCACAATAGCCCTCCTTACAAAAAGCCAAAAAGCTCCTGCGGGACGCACACGGCGTTGTTGGTTGCCCATCCATCAGAGCCGGGACTTTGCAAGCTAAAACTGCCGGTGTAACTCACGCCAACGACAAGCACCGTAGATATAATCGTATACTTTGATTCACGTTCCTTCCCGGGCCCAAAAACGATACGGTCCTGATAAACCGTTATGTTTCGAAAATGCGGGGTGTTCCACGCATACATAAGCGTGTAGGTCTTTCCGTTTACGGGTATGATACTGGATACTCTGCCGCCGCTTCCTCCGCCGGCAAACCACGTTGCGCCCTTTGTGCTTTCGTAGGTGATCAGGATAGCAGAGTAGCCGGTAAGATCCACATAATACGTCTGTTCCTCGAAACTTTTGAGCGGTTCACCGGTTTCTTCGTTTTGCCAGCTGTGGATAACTAGTTTGTTTTTTACGCCATTAAATTCCAGTCCTTTTTCGTTTATCGTGTAATTAAAGCTTCCGGGCCCGAACTGGATGCCGCCATCGTCCGTTTCTCCAATGTAGTCTGTGGCCACACGGCTTGCGTCAACAGCGCGGTCATTCGTGGTGCTCATGCGGTTTCGGTCTTTCACGGTGGTTCTTGCAAGCTTTTCGCTTGCCTTGCCTACATAGATCGAGGCATACCGGTCGTGCACCACGTCATAATCCGTCTTTGTCACTCTTGCCAGCACATTCACGCCAAGGCGCAGGTAACGCACCTCTACTGTATCGCCGCGCAGGATGATCTTGTTCTTCTGGTCTTTGTACTCCACGGTTTTTTCCAGCTGCACATAGCTTACCGTCAGGCTCGGCTCTATTTTTCCGATCTGGTTTTTGGACAAAAATTCAGTGGTTGCCTTCCGCATACTGTCATCAGAAGGTGCTTTTTGGAAGTAACTGGTCAAGTCCAGCGGATAAATTTTCTGGTATCCCTCGATTTCAGATGCCTTTATGGGGTCCAGCGCGTAAAACTTGCCCTTTTGCGCGTTTGCCCAGTACGGATAGACGTGGGTGTATACGTTGTCGATGTTCTTTTCCTGTGTGACGTCCACCAGATTCAGACCGTATGCAATGACTGCGCCCCGGTTTACCTCTTCTTTGAGCCGCAGCGTACACTTTAAGCCGTCAAACTCCCAGTAGCCAAGGTAGGTGTCTGCAATGCTGCTGCCGTTGTTGGAGAGCATCGCAGCGCGAACAGTCATGGGTTTTGTAACGGAAAAGGCTTTTTCGTTGTCATATCCTGCCGAAATCTCAAACTTGCAATCTCCCACGATGTTCGCATTCAGCTTCTGGATCGTTTCTTTGAGTGTTTTTGCGCTAAAAGGCTTCACAATGCAGTCTCTAAGGTCATACGAGATATGGTGCGCCGAAACCTGAAACCGGCCATTCATCGGGCGGCCGATTCGATAGATGCGGAACAGCTGCCGGTTTTCGTAGCTGGAAGGCTGCGCGCTGATGATGCGCCGCTCCAAAAGATCTTCCGCATGGATGCCGGTTACCGGGTACTGCAAGGATAGGTCATACGTTCCGTTTTCCTCGCAGCTGACAGTGCACTCCAGCGCATCCGAAAGTGTTCCAAAGCCGTAGTTTTCCGCCGAAAGCACATTTTCATCGTGTAAAACGGGTTTCATAACGTCCACCACCTTGGCATGATCTTCACGGTCTGGATGCCGCCGCTCCACCGGATAAGGTTTTCACCCGCTGCCAGCTCCGGCCAGATGCCGCCGGTCACCGGGTTTGCATTGGTGCCGTCCTCCAGCCATGCGTTCCACGTTTCTGCATCGCAGCACACGGCTTTATCGGCGGGCGGCTTCATGCCAAACGCTTTTCCGTTCACCGTCAGCTCGCCTTCTTCGCCGTTTCCGGTCACCTCAAAATAGGGCAGTGCCACCTGATCCAGTGGGTTCAGCAGCACCTGACCGTTCGTCATCTCCTGCAGCTCCTGCCCGGACCACAAAAAATGACGCGGATCACAGTCAAACTCCACCGTAAACCGGCCGTATTTGTCCAGAATATTACTGGTATCGCCCATTTTCGCAATGGCAAGGTAAAAATACTCCGGGTCGTATCCGTCCGATAGGGGATAGGCACCCGGTGTACCGCATAGCCACGCCTTGATGCTGCGCAGCTGCTCCGGGGTAGGGTTTCTGCCGTGGAAATACAGCTGATACGACACCGTGATATTCTCATACTGTCCCTGATCCGCGTGCAGCTTGCCGTTCCGGCCTGCAACCTCGTAATCTTCATACTTGCGGTTCGGGGTCGGGATGCTGGGTTTGTGTTCGATGTGGCAGCAGTACTCGGTGCTGCTGTGCCCGTTAAAATACAGGTACTTCTCCACTGGCTGCCGCCTCCTCGTTGATCATCTGTGTAAGTCGTGTAATGGTGTACTGGGCAAAGCGTTCCTCGTCCATGCCCTCAGAGGGGTACACATTGACGTTAATGCCGCCCATGCTCACCGTGCGGGAGTTGGTAGCTACCTGCGCAAAGCCGTTTGCACTGCCCACATCGTACTGCAACTGCATCTTCAGCTTTCCGCCAAGGTCTGCGGCAGCCTCCTGCAGCAAGTAAGCGTTGTCGCGGATGCCGTCCGCCATGCCTTGGATCATATCCGGCATCCACTTCTCGTACTCCCGCAAGGGTCCTTCGTCTGGGCGTGAAAAATGCAAAAATCCCTTTATAATGCCGCCAATCCACGAAACAGCTTTCGCAATAATGCCGCCACCGTCCTTAATGCCATTTGCAAGACCGGTAACAAGATCCGCTCCCCAGCTTCCGGCTTCGGTGCTGATGGACGTACCGAGTAGATTTCCCGCAACACCAATAATTGCGCCCGCAATTCCGCCCCAAACACTTTGTGTGATTTGCGTGCCGGTTGCGAATCCCTTCACACCTCCGACAAGCAAGCCTACAACGTCAATGTTATCCCAAAAGCTATCACTTGCGCGGTAGCCCTGCGCCAGATCGCTGAACCACTGCCCCAGAGGGCTTTTTGTCAGGTTGCTTGCAACCTTTTCCAGCCCGCCCAGCTTAGAATCCAGATCCAGCACAAACTTGGAAAAGCCGCCCAGAGCGCCCTCGGTGTATTTGATGCTGGTGTTCAGGTCGGTGACCTTTTCGTTAACATCCGTTACAATGCCGTTGGTGTAAGTGGTGGTGCGTTCTACGGTCTGTTCCTGACCCTCCACGATGCGCTTATAGCAGTCTGTTACCACCTTTGTGGCAGATACAACGGTATCCTCCAGCTCGCCGGTCTCAGCGTTAAGCACTTTCTTAGTTTCGGTAGAGGTCTGGGCAGTCCGGCTGACGTAGCCAATAGCTTCGTCTATCTCCGCCTGCGCCGCCGTCAGGGTCTCCGCACGGGTATGGACGGACTTTTTAGCAACTTCATCTGCGATGGAGCTTGTCACTTTTTCAGATGTCACAACACCGTCTGTCAGGGTCTGCACCCGCTTAAACTGCGTTGCAACGCCGTCCACCATTTCCGTCCAGCTGTCCGTGATGGTCTGGACAGTTTCGGTCGTGGTGTCCTTCAGCTTCTTGGTCGTGCCATCGTAGACGTTGTATGTATTGTCAGCCGTTTCCACCGTGCGGCTGATCGCACCCACAATGTTTTCCGTGCCCTGCAACAGCTGCTTGGAGGTGTTTGTAATGGATTTTGCAAGTTTTTTGGTGTCCTGAGCGGTTTTTGCGGTAGTCCTTCTGCCGCCAGAGCCGCCGCTGCCGCCGCTTCCACCACTGCTGCCGGAGCCATCATACTGCGGCACAGTAATTTCCGGTTCAGCGTTTTGTTTTTTTTGGCGGCCAGCGCCGCCACCGAAGGTACCGCCGCCCATCCCGCTGAACTTCGCGGTTCTCATGCCGTTAATAAAGCCGTTGACGATACCTTTTGATATGTTCCAACCGACCTCAAGCCAATTCGTGGTCAAAATGCCGCTTGCTGCTTTGGCTGCAAGCGTTTTTGAGGCATTCCACATATCCTGCCCAAGGCTGAGCACACCACGGACCATCTGCCCGGTAAGCTCCGCACCGGATGCAAGGATGTCCGGGAATTTTTCAACCACACCGCCAACAAAGCTGCCGGTGATGGTCACAGCGCTTTCCAGAAGCTTCGGGGCATTCTGCACAACACCGGATGCAAGGTTTTGGGCAATATCAAGCCCGGTATCCAGCACGCCGTCCATGTTGTTGACGGCGTAATCCGTAAAACTGTCGATAGCCTCGCCCGCCAGCACGCCGCCAGTTTCCACCATGCTCGCAACGCCGCCGGTCTGCAAAGAATCCGTCAGCTCCTGCACCCAGCCGGTGGCAACGTTGACAAGCTCTCCCCTGGTAGACGTAAGCCCTTCTGTCAGTGCTCCGGCAAGCTGTGTGGCGTTGTCCTTCAGGGTTAAAATTCTGCCGTCCAGTGTCTGGCTCTGGGTCTCCATTGCGCCGAAATACCGCCCGCCCTCTTCAGACGCCGACAAAAGCGCGTTGGTCAGCAAGTCGTAGCTGATCGTCATCTTCTGTACATCTTCGGTGGACTTCCCGGTATAATCGGCAAGGATGCCGTACACATCAATGCCGGCATAAGCAAACTGCTTGATATCGGCACTGGTCGCTTTGCCTGCGTTTTTGATCTGCTGCAGGTTTTGCGCCATGCGGCTTAATTCGTCATTGCCGCCGCCGGTCGCCTTTACGGCATCACCCAGCGCCATGATTATATTACGCGCAGATTTTGCATCCTCGCCGGTGGAAATAAGGTACTGGTTTGCCTTTACAAGCCCCGCGGTGTCAAAAGGAGTTTTGGCAGCGTCCTGTTTTATCTGGTTAAGCGCAGATTCTGCTTTATCCGCGCTGCCCAACATATTTGTGAACGCAACCGTGTACTGCTCCATCTGGGAGTTATAGTCAACGCCGGTGCTGATCACAGCTTTTCCGGCATCAACAACCGCAGAGCCTACCTTTTCCAGTGCGGTAGCAACGAGGTTCCCTTTTGTCACTGCACCGGCTATGCCGTCAAAAATTCCGGCTTGGTTAGCATTCCCAAAATTTTGGACGCTTTCCTTTGCATCATCAGCCTTAGACGCGAACTCCCCAAGACCGTTTTCGGCATCACGCAGGCGGCTTTTTAAGGTTTCCAACTCCGCATTCGTCTTATAGACCGCGGTTCGGTAAGCTGATGCTTGTGTGCTGGCGCTGCCATACTTTTCAGTAGCCTGCAGCAGCATACTTTTCTGGGCATTCATAGCATCCGTCTGTGCAGCGATCTGCTTGCGCAGCACCGCCGCTACCGAGGATGCACGCTGTTCTGCGGAGGTGTTCTCGTCCATAGACGCCGTGGTAGACTTCAGCTCAGCGGCATACTCTTTCTGCCGGGCAATGATGTTTTGCATCTGCTGCCGGTATTCTTTTTCGCCCTCAACGCTTATTTTGGGGCCAATGTCCGTTTTTGCCATGCGTTCACCTCCTTACCGTATTTTTTCCAGATCGTCCACGGTGGCGTAGAGCTTCTGGTTTGCGCCGTTTTCTATTTGCATACACGCCATATAATCCAACATACGGCCCACTGGGCACGAATGCACCTGATGCTCATTCATGCCCAGTTTGCGGCCGTAAAACAGAAACCACGTTCTGTTAAGCTGTATCACATGGCGCTTTCCGCGTTTTTTGCGCTGTTGTCCGGTTCAGCCTCCACCTCGCGGCCGGAGCCGCGCGCAATTGCGGTAACGCAGTCGTTCCACAGTGCGCGGCATTCTGCCCACGTCATGCTCTTTTCCAGCTCCGCAGCAGCAGGGAAGTCCGGCAGGCTCTGCGCCATGTCCTGAAACTCCTTGTCGTTGGATTCTGCCGCCATCTCCCGCACATAGTCCCGGCCTGCATCCGCAAGCACGGGCGCAATGGTCAGTGCCGCCTTTGCAAGGTCGGCAACGCGGCCGGTTTTTGTGGCTTCCTTGGCAACGCCAAAAATATTGTCCACCGAGCCGTAAGCACTTTCCAGCACGGAAAGTGCCTTAATGGTCATGCACATGGGGTACTCATCATCCTTGACGTGCGCGAATACGATGTACTTGTCCTCGATCATGCTGCACCTCCCAGTGCCTTCTTGATAAACGCAACCGCCGCTGCCTCGGTGTCAAACTCCTTCTTGGGGATGATCTTCCACCGGTTCATGGCGCTGTCATCGCGCATGATGCTGAAGTCCAGATCCTGGGTCTGCCAGTCGATCTGCTCGCCCTGCGTCTCGGCATCGTCCTTGGGCACCTTGAAGCGGATCTTGCACAGGACGATTGCCTTCCACATGCTCTTGCCGTCCTTCTGCACCTTCTTGACGGCGCCCAACCCCAGATAAGGCGGATCCATAGATGCGCCGTACTCGTAGGTCTCCACCGCGGTGCCCTCGTCCGGCGTTACGGAGTTGCCGGCTTTCAGACCCATGATGAAGGCCTCTTCCTCTGCGGTCAGGCCGTCCACGGTGCAGGTGCCGCTGCCATCGGTAAAGGCAGATCCGGTCTCGGTTTCCGCCAGCCGGTCATCGGCGTAAAACTTGTTGTCATCACTGGTGGAAATATCGGTGCTCATGCTCACCGAGCGCCCCAGCTTGCGCACGCCGCTGTAACTCACGGTGCCGCTCTCGGATTCGTAAGTAGCAATATGCACATTGGAAAAACCAGTAGTTACCATGTGTTTTCTCCTTTCATACAAAAAAGCAGGGTGTCCACTGTGGACACCCTGCGCAGGTTATTTATCCATGATCTCCTGCACCTTTTCCGCCATGGTTTCCTCCATGGCCTTTTGTGCAGCTTTGCGCGCCTGCCTTACAGCGAGCGCAATAAACGGAGTTTTTTGCTGGATGCTCGTGCCGCCCTCAACACTTCGGGCAATCAAAGCATTCGGCTGTCCCTTCGGGTAGGTCTTGGTTTTTACAGAGTTGTAGCCGTCAAAACCGATTTTAGTGTTCCAGCTGTTATCTTCATGCGCCATCTGCGCAATGCCAAAGCCTTCCCGCAAACCCTGTTTCTGGGCTTCGGAAACGCCCGTGATCAGTGTGCCGCTTTCCTTTGCCGCATCGGATAGGAAGAAATACGGCTGTTTTTCGGGCGGTTCCTGAACGGGCATAGCATCAATGGCAGCCACGATTGCGTCACCCACAACTTTTGCGCCAGCGTAAACCGTCTGCTTGCAGACGGAATCCGTGTTTTTGTTCAGGCGTTCCAGTTTTTGCAGATAGCGGTCTACTCCGGTAGCGTAGATCTTAGCCACAGCCGGACACCTCCCAGCGCCATTCATAGTGCCAGATGTTGCGGTCTGCTTCATACTGCGGTCGCAATTTTTCCCATGCGATGTGCTCGGAAGCATCAAACGCTTTTTCCAGCGCTTCGCACCACGGGTCGAACTCCATCGAGGTAAATAGGTCTGTTGTGCCGATCATGGCACGTTCGATGTGTTTTCCGTCCGCGATGAGGTCATCCGGTGCTTCTTCCTGCCAGACAAAGTATCGCTTGGACTTCATCCGTCCGCCGTGGCTTACACGGTCTGTAACAGCAGTGTGGGCAGCAATAATACACTCATACCATGTCATTCTCGGTGCCCTCCTGTAAACTGTTGTCAAAATCGTGCTCCACGGCACGCAACGCCAGATCCAACGCAGGCGGCCAGATTTGGACGGCCTGTACCGTGTCGATGCGGTAGTGCCTGCCGTCCTCGGTCTGGACTTCGTCCTGGCTGGAAATGGAGATGCTCTGCGGTGCCGGAACGCGGATCACCCGGACGATCTCCGCTTGATTCTGGCGGCTCAGATATAGCCGGTTGATGCCAAGGCGCTGCTCCTCGTACCGCAGGGTGCACTTTGCCGTGCACTCCACAACAGGGGAGTGCCCGACCGGTGCAGCGTCCCGCGTAGAAAATATCTGCACGCCCCCGCTGTTGAAGGTCTGGCTGACCTCCGTGTCAGGGCGGGTCGGGCTTTTGCGTGTTCTCTGCAAAGTCAGTCACCAGCCTTTCGTTTCTTGCCGCAAGCAGCAGGTGCAGATAATTGTGCTCGAAAATATCCGCTGCGCCGTCGCGGGTGTAGCGCACATAGTCCATCAGCAGCGCGCGGGCAAGCCCGGGCTGCGTATAGTCCTGCGCTGTGCCGATCTTGCTATCCAGATAGAGCATACCGGTCACGATGATGTCCCAGATTTTTTTATCCAGCGAATCATCTGCCCATGTGATATCAAGATAGTTTTTGATATCCGGCAGCAGCTCGGTATCGTACATCCCGATCATGGTCAGGACTTGGTGACCGTGACGGTGTAGGTCTTGACGGTCTCACCGTCCGCAGCGGTCACGGTAATGGTCACGGTGTTGCTATAGGAAGAGATCAGCAAAATCATCTGATAATAGCGATACGCCGGCGCATAATAGCCGTTTCCTGTCTCTCCGATAATTCCCGTCAGGGGGCTTCTGTACAATAGGCCGATAATTCGACAGATAATGCCGGCAGCAGCCAGAATGCCAGCCTGTTTTACAAAGGAACTGCCTTCTCCCTTATTTTTTGTTCCCATCCGTTACCTTTCTGCTCAGTCTGTCAGGCAGAAAGAAAGCAGATAATCCAGCCGTCTCTCTACCAGCTCCAGAACAAAAACATCCGGCTTTTGTTCTTCTACCATAGATTGCGTAAAAAATCCGTTCCAATGAGCCATATAGCAGTCTGAAAGGCTGCTCGCCACCGGTCCCGCCATTCCTCCGGCAAAGGAATCCCTCACCATGAACAGCTTTCTCGTATCCGGCGCATCTGAATGATACACCAGAGCCGTCGCATCGTCAATAGAGACTGCCTGCAAATTGTTGCCGTTGTAACCGGTCACGATATAATTTTCTTCCGCAGGCATATTTTTTTCGTAGTAGCTCTGCAGATTCATCATTCTTGCAAGATCATATCCGGAAAAGGTATCCGGAGTAAAGGTGATGTTCTCCACCTCTGGAAGCTCGTCTCCCAACTCCTTTAACAGCGCTTTCGCCCCAATATAGCCGCCAGCGGCGTTCCAGTGCGTGTCATAGTGCCAGTACAGGGAATATTCATCCTTATATTTCAGCATTTCCTCTTTCGGATATACAATACGGATATCTGTATTCTTCTTCAGATAAGCAATCAGCTGATCTGTCCGCGTTTCTTCCGCCTTTTTATAATAGGAAGGAAGATGCTCTTCGCCGTAAATCGTCTCCTTATTCGGTGCAATCATCAGGATAAATTCACTGTCCCGGTTGGAAAGCCACTGCTCCGATGTCGTAAGCTGCGACGCGATCTGTGCAAGCTGTCCTTCTGTAAACAGATTTGTTCCCTTATAATCATCGATATCCGATTCCATGCTGTAAAACAGCCAGTTGTCCGAACCGATCACAACCTTGTCATTGATGGATTTTTCACAAAACAGCTTTAAATCTGTCAGGCTGGAAAAGGAAATCAACTGACTCCGAAACGGAACCGCCGCGTTAAATGCGCTCTCCACCAGTCCCGGATAATCTCTGTAATTGTCCTTCGTCAGCTTCGGAATCTCTGTTGAAACCGTATTTTCCGTCGCATCCGTCTGGAAACGATCCTTTGTTACCGCCCACACAGCTCCCGGCATCAAAAGCAAAAGCGCAAAGCAAATCAGCCATGCCGCCGCCATTTTTTTATTCATATGCATTCTCCACTCAGAAATTCAGATAAATTGCAGGGCTGTAGGTTCCGTTAACCAAAAGCAGCATCGACGCTGCAATCAGGAACATGCAGTAAACCAGTTCCAATACGCCGCCCTTTAATTTCTCCGCTGTCGGGCAGAACCTTTTGATTCCAACCTGCAACAGCCCCATACCAAGGACGCCGACAACCGCCATTATGATACAACGGTTTCCGATCAGCTCCCGCAGTGCATAGGTGCTCCGGGTATACTGCCACGGCGTCAGCATCCTGCGGATGTACTGCAGCGCCGGCTGCAGATTTGCCACCCGGAAAATCACCCAGCCGAACAGAACGACGAGTCCCGTGTATACATAACGCAAAAAGCCGATTTTGTCCAGAATTTTCTTAAAGCCGATCCGCTCCACAATGATGAAAAATCCGTGCAGCCTGCACCCATGACCACCGCAGTCTGACCGGCATGAGCACCGCCCTGATTGGCGGCGTGGAAACCAACGGCCAGAGGCTCGATCAGCGCACCTTCCATGGTGCTTACGTTGTCCGGCAGCTTGAAGCAGAGGTTTGCTTCATGGGCCACATACTCCTGAAAAACACCGTCTACCGGCGGAGTAGCGAAGAACACGACATCCGGGCAGAGGTTGTATTTGCCCTCACGGCAGAACTTGCAGTGACCGCAGGTCTTGCCCGGCTCCAGCGCAACGCGGTCGCCGACTTTCAGATGCTTGACAGCACTGCCAACTTCCACGACTGTGCCGCCCGGCTCGTGGCCCAGCACGAACGGCGGCTTGACTACATAATTGCCGATCGCACCCGTTTCATAGTAGTGCATATCGCTGCCGCAGATGCCAACGTATTCCAGCTTGACCAGAACTTCGTCCTCTTTGGGTGTGGGGATCGGGCGGGTGGTGTAGCCCATCTTGCCGATGCCGTTCATGACTGCAACTTTCATTGTGCCTTTCATAAGATGACCTCCGTTTTTGTTTGTTTATTAACTTTTATAAAGTGTTTATTAATGTGACTACAAATTAGCACACCGCACAACCAAAGTCAAGCCCTTTTTCGCGGATTCGGAGAACTGCACAAGGAAAAAGCGGCGGAATTGTGCAAAAAATCGAGGACGGCAGGTGCCGTCCTCGATGGGAAGGTTTATAGGTTCTGAATGAAGGCTTCGATATGGAGCAGAGCGGCTCCCAGCGCAGAGGCTTCCAGCTTATAGCGGCTGAACTTCAGGTAGGAACTGTCCGGCTCAAACGTATTACGCTCGACCAGCATTTCCCGGAGCGGTTCGCCAAACTCTGCCAGAAATCCGCCAACGTAGCCGCCAACAATTACATCACAGTCGAAGGTCATGCGCAGATTATTGACTGCTACAGCAAGGTAAGAAAGGTATTCATTCCATGCCGTTTGCAAAGCTGCATCGCCAGAGCGCAACCCATCAAAGAATAGTGCAAGATTTCCGTCAGTCAGTCGGGAGAGGACTTTTGCAGAGCAATAGGCATCCAGACAGCCCTTTTTTCCGCAGTAGCAGGGGCGGCCATCGGGAACGAGCGTGTTGTGCCCGAACTCTCCGGCACGAAGATGGTCGCCGCCATAGAGCGCTCCACCGGTCAGAATCGCACCGCCGACACTGTTGCTCAGAGAAAGGTAGACAAGGCTGCGGGGAGATTCGAGGTCGCGCACTTCAGCAAGTCCGGCAGCGTTCGCGTCATTGATGAACCGGCAGGAGAACGGGATGTAACGGCTGAATTCTTCGGTAGGAACATTCCGCAGACCCAAGGCATGAGAGTAAACCAATGTCTGCCCCTCTTTGTCCAGAATACCGGGCAGCGAAATGCCGACGCCCAAGATTTTTTCGACCGGGCAGCCCTCTTTTTCAATCAGCCCCTGCACGATTCCGGCAAGCATTTCCGCATAGGTGTCCGACCGCTCATAAAGACGCTTTTTACGCTCATAGCGGAGAAGGTTACCGGACAGATCGACCAGAACTGCTCCGACATGATTCTGGGTAATCTCCAGTCCGACCGCAAGTCTGGCATCCCGTACAGGAGCGAATGCTCTCGCCTTGCGCCCGCCGGTGGATTCAAAGGTGCCGACCTCCTGCACCAGTCCCATCGCCATCAGTTCTTTGACATTCTGCAATACGGTCGGCCAGCTGTTGTTGACTTTTGCCGCAAGCTCCGGCTGCGAGATTCGGTCGCAGGAAAAAATGCTGCGAATCGTTCGGATGCGGTTGATTTTTTTAACATCGCGGTTATTTGCTCCGCTGCCGGTCATAGGATGATTCACCTCCAAGAGCGGGTTTTACATTTGAAAGAAGATTTATAAAGTTCTTTCTTATTATAGAGAATCTGGCTAGATTCTGCAAGGGAAACATTTACGAATAAAAAAGCGTTAGCCGAAAAGAGCGAGTTGCTTATGGATAAGAAGCGATGCCCACCAGCTTATGGCAAACCATAGGTCGGTGAGCATCGTGTTCTTTAGGGGGCGCTTAATCTTCCAGTCTGCCGTGCTCACAGCCAAGCGAGAGATAGTGTTCCATCTCGCCACTCAGCACAAGCTGTGCATATTCCAGTGGTTTGTTGTACAGCAGCCAGTCTAGTTCTGCCCGCTGTGCAGGGGTGTTGCCGTACTCGTCCTCGATGGCGATGCAGTTGATGGCAACGGCAGAGCTATCAGCGAACTGGGCTTCTATCCGGTTGGTGTCCATGTTGTAGCGGCAGGAAAGCAATTTGTTCATGGTAAAACTCCTTTTATATAAGGCGGTGTCAGTTCGATTGTCCATATCCCTGCCAAGAATCAAATTGTTGATGTACATTTGATGTGTGGTATAAATTGGTGATATAGAGTGTGCCTTTCGCCGGATGAAACAGACCTGTTTTCACCCCATTGCATAAAAATCCGATACCTGTTTTAAGGTGCTGATTTTGGCTCTGCACATTTTTGCACACTTTTTGCACACCGGAACGGCTGGATAACGGATGCAAGAGGGGATAACAGGTGCAAAGAATGCAGCAGATGCAAAACACAAATTTGCGATAAAACGATAAAAATAACGAAGCTGCGTAATTATCGAAATCGACGATTGTTGCACGTTGGTTTCTCTTAATCAGTGGGCCCAGGGTTCGAGTCCCTGGAGGTGCACTTACAAAAGAGCGTTGAATCGTAAGATTTAACGCTCTTTTTCGTTATGTAACCCCGAAAAATCGGGGTCTGCACGGTCAATGCACGGTTTTTGCACGGTCGGCTTTTTCGTGGGAATCCTCTGCATAGGCTGGAATTGCTTTGAAATGCGTGGTAAATTTTGCATCAGGTCAGCAGTGCCAGACGGAGCTGCGCCTTTACCTCTGGGTCGGCGTTCTTCAGAAGTTCCAGCAGAGCAGTCATAGAGATGGTTGGTTCGCCTGCGGCGGGTACAGCCTGTGGGCTGGGGGTGTCGGGCTTGGCATAGAAGCCGCTTTCAAACTTCTTGCCCAGCTCCACACGGGAGGACTGCTGGATATGGGCGTAGGTGTTCACCAGCATATCCGCACTGGCGTGACCTGTGGTCCCCTGCACCGCCTTGATGTCGCCGCCGGAGATCATCAACTGGTAGGTGGCACTGGAATGCCGCAGACCGTGGAACACGATGCGGGGGAACTCCGGGTGTGCGTCCTGCCATTTGAGGAACTTCTTGCGGATGAGCACCGGCTCCACCGCCAGACCGTTGGACAGCCGCAGCAGCATCCCACTGTTGCGGTATCGTTCCGGGTCGAGGGCTTCTTCCCTTTTCAGCCGTTCCAGCCACTGCTTCAGTTCCTCCCGCAGGGCGGCGGTCATAAAGATGGTGCGGCAGGAGGCTTCGGTCTTGGTGTCTTTCAGGATGAGGGAGGTCTTGCTGCCCTCCAGCTTGTCCGGGAAGATGCGGAGGATGCAGCCCTTGTCCACCTGCGCCAGCGTGTCCTTCTGCACCCGCTGCATGGAACGGTTGACGGTGAAGGTGCCCATGCCGTTGGCAGCATCAAAGTCGATGTCCTCCGGGGTCAGACCTGCCACCTCCCCTTCCCGCAGCGCGCCCACCAGCGTCAGGTGCACCGCCAGATGCAGGATGGGGTCCTCCATGCTGTCCAGTGCTGCCCGCATCTCCTCCACCTCCCAGATGCTGCGCTCTTGGGTGGTCTTTTTGGGCGCTTCCACCGGGACGGGGCTTTTGATGAGGATGCCCCACTCCACCGCCAGCAGAAAGGAATTGTGCAGCAGTTGGTGGACCTCATGGAGGGTAGTGCCGGAGAGGGTGCGCTTCTGCTGCTTGGGCGAGAGGTCTCGCCGCTTGCCGCCCACATACTGCCCGCAGGGGGTCTTGCTCAGGGTGTCGTACAGGGCTTCGATGTGGTAGGGCCGCAGCTTCTGCATCTGCATCTCCCCGATATAAGGGATGATGAGGTTCTGGATGAGCGCCAGATTGGACTGGTAGGTCTTGGGTGCCCACTTGTGCTTGCTGCACTGCTTGGGCAGCCAGTCCATCAGGAACTCTGCCACTGTCACCGTGGACGGAGACCGTCAACTGCCACGCCCATCCACGCATCCTTCTGCCGCAGAACAGGTGCTTGCAGGAGCCGCTCGCAGCCCCTTTTCCGCATCAGCCGGAACCAAGGTGTAACACACTAGACTTTGCAAGCAAAGTCGTGTGCCAAAGAGCATTCTGCGGCTCTTTGGAATCTTCTTAGCTGGGCACTTGGATAGGCGGTGCCCAGTTATGAGCAGCCTTGTGGAGTGTCTCGGTTTCACTGCAAAAGGCCCCACACACCGGCATTGATCGGCATGCAGGGCATATTTGCGATTTGAGGGAAAATTACAGGGCAATCATTGCGTTACAGGTGTCAGCTCATACACATGATCGAACTGCGCACGGCGCTCTGCCGACAGGTGGTGGCTGATGAGAATCAGTGTCAGGTCGGGATTGGTAAGCAGGCTCTTTTCCACAAGGTCGGCGTTTTTCTGATCCAGTGCACTGGTGCCCTCGTCCACCAGCAGGATGGAGCGATTGTGAATTAGGGCACGGGCAATGGCGACACGCTGCTTCTGACCGCCGGAAAGATTACTGCCATCCTCACCTACAACGGTGTCAAGGCCATCTGGCATGGCGGCCAAATCTGCGGCAAGGGCACTGCCCTGAATGGCCGCATGCAGCTGCTCTTCCGAGAAATCTTCACCCAGTGTGATATTCTCCCGAATCGTAGTATTGAACAGGAACACATTCTGCTCAATGTAACTCATCTGTTGCTGGAGCTGAGCGGGTGTAACGGTGTGAATGTCCACATCGTCAAACGAAATCGTACCGATGTAGTCCGGCAGCCAGCCCAAAAGCAGCTTGAGCAGAGTGGATTTTCCACAGCCGGAGGGTCCTGTCAGGGCATACTTTTTGCCCTTTTCAAAGCGAAAGGAGGCATCTTTCAGGATGGGCTTTTTCTCATCATAGCAGCTGTTTCATATTTTGATGGAATCCTGTT
>ENA-ORCM01000207-ORCM01000207.1-human-gut-metagenome-genome-assembly--contig:-NODE-207-length-55939-cov-11.585640_pt1 | contig 55939 bp, 57 predicted proteins | sample MGYA00242906_ERZ507928 | MGnify/ENA primary metagenome ERZ507928 (study PRJEB26167, sample SAMN06115497) | human gut metagenome | host: Homo sapiens | place: China:Shanxi | collected 2015-05-07...
GCGTCGAAATCGCTGGTGGTTTTCTGGTTCTCTTTTGACATCAAAAGAGAACAATTAGCCTTAATGAAAAAGCGCTCTGCCCCGCGCACAGGCGCGAGAACCATTTCTGGTTCTCTTTTGGTGCGCAAAAGAGAACTTAGCCCCAATGCAAAAGCAATCTTACCCCGCGCCACCGGCGCGCGAAGCCGTTTATAAATCCACTACGCTTCCGACTTCCGCCGGCGTCGCCGGCACCGGTCCGAGGCGGACGGCGTCGGCGTCCCGGCGCACCACGAACTCCACCGGCTGTCCGGCGGCAAAGGCGGGGCGATAGCTCAGCTCCAGCGTCTCCCAATCCTCCGGGACAGCACAGAAGCAGTGGAGCATCGCGCCCCGCCCGGCGGCGAGGTTGAGTGTAAAGGCCGAGGCATCGGCGGCATTCTCCGCGTAGAGCGGTGCCGCAAAGCTGCCGCAGGGGACGCTCTCGCCTCCGCAGCGGGCGGCCACACCGCTGTCCAGACTGTAAAGCTCCTTCAGAGTCGAGACATCCCGGCTGTGGAGGTAGCTTGCGCCCACCGGCAGGGTGCGGGCCGAGAGGTTCTCCACCGAGAGGTAGACCAACACGCCGCCCAGCCCGGGTGCAGGCGCATAGCCCAGCAGCTCCACCGCCGCCTTGCCGTCCAGCAGGGCAGGCTGGCCCATCACGCGGGGCTGTGCCGCAGCCGCCGAAACGCCTGTGAGCAGGGCAGCGGCCAGACTGACCGCGCCCGAACCGGCGCATTTCAGGAACGACCGGCGGGAAAGAGACTGAGACATCGGGGACTCCTCCTTGCAGCGAGAAAAATCATTCACTTTATAGAGTATCGGTTTCTTTGCCCCCTGTCAAGGGTTTGAAAGCGTTCTGCCGCAGGTTTTGCGTTTTCTTTGCTGATTTTGTACCAAAAGAGTACAAAAATTCCGCCCGGCGGCAAAAATCGCAGGGCGGCAGAGCGTTCTTTCTTATTCGAATGCTTCATTCTCCTCGGCTTCCGCCTGACCCCGCAGGGTGTCGGCATAACCGAAGGGTACGATGTCGATGGCCTCCACCAGACGGTCGCGCATCCAGAGCTGGACGTCGGTCTGGACGGTGTAGCCGCAGCCGGGGTCAGCCATCCACTGCTCGGGGTGGCGGGAGGGGAGGGCGCGCTGGCTCAGCATACTCATGATGACGCCGCCGTGGGTCACGCAGGCGGCCTCGGTGACATCCATCCGGATCATATACTCGAACAGCTTGAGCAGCGTCTCCGAGCAGCGGGCGTGGAACTGCTCCGTGGGCTCTGCGCCCTCCGGCACAAAGCCGGAGCCCGGGGTGATCCACTTCTTGAAGTCCTCGTTCTTCACCAGCTCCTTGACGGGATGGTTCTCAAAGACGCCGAAACCGGCCTCCCGCAGGTCATGCACCGAGAACTGGTGGGTCGCATTGGGGAACAGGATGTTGGCCGTCTCCACGGCGCGCATGAGCGGGGAAGAGAAGACGGTATCCACCTGAGGATACTCGAACCGCTCTTTCAGCTCGGCCAGCTGGGCGCGGCCCTCGTCACACAGGGGGATGTCCGTGCCGCTGCCGATGTAAAGGCCCTGTAAGTTGCCGGAAGTCAGGCCGTGGCGGATGAGATGGAGCTTAAAGGTTTTCATGTAAAAACACCTCTTATGAGCTATCTATTCCTGTGCTGATTCGCACAAATCTTGCTTTTCTGCTGATTTTTCCGGCACCATCAGACACTAAATATATGCCGGTAAGGTTTATTTTAACATAGATATGGTAGAAAGAGCAACCCCTTTGACAAAAACGCCGAATTTCCGGCGGAAAAACCGTCACTTTTTCGCTTTACAAGTCGTTTTCCATTGTGTATAATCAACGTGCTGTAAACCAAAAATCAAGGAAGTCCTATTTTTATCTGAGGAGCCAAACATCATGGAGTTCAATCGTATCATCAAACTGCTGCGCAAGGAGCGCGGCATCACCCAGAAACAGGCGGCAGAGGATCTGGGCGTTTCGCAGGCCCTGCTTTCCCACTACGAAAAAGGCATCCGGGAGTGCGGCCTGGATTTTGTGGTACGGGTGGCAGACTATTACAATGTCTCCTGCGACTATCTGCTGGGCCGTTCGGCAGAGCGCAACGGCATGATGCTCTCGGCAGAGGACATCCCCAACCCCGACAAGATGAAGGACAACATCTACCACGGCAGCGTCCTGCCCACGATGAACAAAAAGCTCATCTCCAACAGCCTGAACGTGCTCTACGCCAAGATCGGCGAGTGCCACAGCAAGGCCCTGACCACCGAGGTGAGCGCCTACCTGATGACCGCCGTGGCCAAGATGTTCCGTCTGCTCTATTCCGCCGAACCCCATAACGCCCCCAGCATGTTCAGCGTGGACGCCCGGCGCTGGCCCGGCTACTCCGACGCTGTGATGCACTCGGCTCAGGCCAATGTGGAGGCCCTGCTGGCCGGCGAAGAGCTGCCCGGCGGCGAGGGCGTGGCCGACCCGTCCTGCCTCGCCATGACCACCGAGAGCCTGACCCGGGAATACCCGCTGTATACTCCCAGCCTGCTCAATCTGGTCAAGACCAGCGAGACCCGCGCCCGGGAGCTGACCGGAGAGGACCGCACTTAAGTCTCTGTGAAACTAGTGTAAATTCTGCCGTTTTTTGCTTGCATCTGCGTGCAAAAGATGTTATAAACAAGACAGAACATTTTCATCGTACTTCATAATAAAGCGAATTCAAGGAGGGACACATCCATGTCCAATAAAATTTCCCGCCGCACCTTCCTCAAGTGTACCGGTGCCTCCGCAGCAGCTCTGGGCGCTGCTGCCATGCTGGGCGGCTGCGGCTCCAGCACCAGCAACGCCATCGAAGTCAAGGTCGGCGACAAGGTCAGCAACTGGAACAATCTGGGCGTCCAGCTCACCAGCGTCTTTACCATGGCCAACACCCCCGACCTGCCCGACCACGAGTATGTCGCTGTGCTCGTCACCGCTGTGAACCGCTCCGGCGCTACCACTTTTGAGATCGGCGCACAGAACCTCGCCGAACTGGATGCCGCCTATCCGCTGGACGATGAGGCCACCAAGCTCGATGTCGCCCGTCAGTACTTCCACGCTCTGGCCGCCTCCACCACCGATTTCACCGCTGTCTGCGACGGCGCTGAGGCCGAGGTGGGCGCTTACATCCAGCTCTATGATGCCGCCGCTCAGAGCTTCTCCGAGTCCACCAATCTGCCCCCGCAGGGCGCAGGCTACATCCAGCTGATCTGCTGCGTCCCCATCGGCTGGCAGAAGCTGAGCGTCACCTTCACCCCGACCTTCGTGGCAAACAAGAGCCTCACCTTCTCTCTGAACTCTTCTGACCTGACGCAGGTCTGAGGCATTTTTCCGAGACGAAATTCCGTCATAAAGGGCAGAGCTTCCCCACAAAATTTTTGTGAAAAGCATTGACATCTGCTCATTTTTCGCCTATTGTATAGGCAGGCACCCTTTGGGGTCATTACAATGAATTTATGTGTTTCTACATAAAAGGAGGAACGATCATGTCCTTAGAATTCAACCGCCGCTCTTTCCTGAAGTACAGCGCCGCCGCTGCCGTGGCTGTGGCTGGTTCCAGCCTGCTCGTTGGCTGTGGTGAGGATGAGTATCAGAAGACCGGTAAAATCGGCAGCACCCTGAAGCTGATGGGTACTTTTAAGATGTATGATAACAGCGTCGCTGCTACTGCACCTTCTGCTACCAATGCCTCTGCTAGCGGCAATGGTACCTTTGTCTGCCATATCAATATCAAGTGTACTACTAAAAAGGTTCCGCTTTGTGTAAACAAGGGCTGTTTTGAACTTACCACTAAGGTGGGTACGGACGATGAAGCCGATTTTGCTGATCAGTACATTACTGTCGATCCCACCAAATATGACTTGACGGAAGGCAATGATAAAGACTTCACGGTCACGGTCACCGGTTCTGCTGACAATAAAATCTCGTTTGCTGATGGCGACAAGGTCGAGTTCAAGTACTGGCCCCGCATTCAGGCCAGCAGCGGCAACAGCGGCTACACCCGTGCTTTCTGCACTTGGAAGATGACTGCCAGGGTCGATAGCACTACTGGCAAGGTTACCTTCGAATAATTTCTCATTTCTGCACTCCGCGCCCAAGGCTCACGCCTTGGGCGTTTTTATTTGCCCCTCTCCGTCATTCTGCCAAAACACAAGCAAGGATTTTTAGTGGTTTTGTGTCTTGTGCATAAGGTGCTTTTCCTGCTACAATAAGAGCATACCAACCGGGGAGCGCAGCGGCCGGACAGATGTGCCGCCGCGCGGTTTTGTTTTTCGGGATGGGCGTCCTGCCTGATTTCACAAGAACAGGAGTGTGCAGTTATGATCAATATGGTAAAGCTTCCCACCAACAAGAGCAGTCTGTTCCTGCGCGTGGCAAAGGGCCACTTCGCCACCAGCCACAGCCACATCAACTACTACATCGACGTCACCACCCAGAAAGCCCGCCTCTCGGAGGCGAAGGCTGTCGCCAAGGAGCTGGTGGCTGCCTATCAGCACAGCACCATCGTGGACACCGTGCTCTGTCTGGACGGTACACAGGTCATCGGCACCTGTCTGGCCAACGAGCTGACCAAAGACGGCTTTGCCAACATGAATGCCCACCAGACCATCTACGTCATCACCCCCGAGTACACCAGCGGCAGCCAGATCATCCTCCGCGACAATCTCGCCCCGATGGTCAAGGGCAAGCACGTCCTCATCCTGTCGGCCTCCATCACCACCGGCTACACCGTGCAGGCGGCCATCGAGGCGGTCAACTACTACGGCGGCACCGTGGCGGGCCTGTCGGCCATCTTCGCCACTACCCACGAGTGTCTGGGCATCCCGGTCACCTCCATCTTCGACCCCTCCAGCCTGCCCGACTACGCCAGCTTCGACAGCCGCGACTGCCCCATGTGCAAGGCCGGCCAGCACATCGACGCGCTGGTGAACAGCTTCGGCTATTCGGCCCTCTGAATCTGAAATTTTCCTCCCTCTTTCTCCCCGCCGTGCAGCTGCATGGCGGGGAGTTCTTTTATATATCGCAGCGAATCCACTGATATTTTTCTTGACATTTTCGCTGTCTTTGCATATACTAAAGATGAAAAAGATTGGAGGCATGTATTATGGCAGACATTTCGAGCGCGCTGCGCAGCACCATCCCCATCTCTCTGTTCAACCGCGGCATGGCCGGAAAGGTCTTTGAAGATGTCCGCCGTCAGGGCGCGAAGGTCGTCATGAAGAACAATTCCCCTGAGTGCGTCCTTCTCTCGCCGGAAGAATATCTCCGCCTCATCGACGAAGTAAACGACGCAAAGCTTGCTGCCCTTGCCGCCCAGCGGATGCAGGGCTTCGACCCCGCAGATGCCATTCCCGCCGAGGAGGTCTATCGGCAGAACGGCATTACCAAAGCTGCGCTTGACAGCATGGACGAGGTCGAATTTGAATGAATTGGACTCTGAAATTCCTGCCGGAGGCCCAAAAGGACTTCGAACAGCTCGCCGGAAATCAGAAGCTTCTGGTCGCAAAAGCTCTGGACAAGATCGTGCAAAATCCCGTTTCCATCTACGAGGGCGGTTACGGCAAACCGCTTGGCAGCAAAAGCAGCACCGACCTCTCCGGCCTGCTGAAGATCAAGCTTCGTGATGCCGGGCTGCGCATCGTCTACAAGCTCGTCCGTACCGAAACGTCCATGCTGGTCATCGTGATCGGCGCCCGGGCCGACGATGCCGTTTACAAAATCGCCGAAAAGCGTGCTCACAAGCACGAACTATAAAAGGCTCTGCCCCTTTTTCGGGCAGAGCCTTTTGCTTATCTTCACTTTTTCTTCGGAAACACGAAGGAATCATGCCGGTATGCTATCAGCAGCTCTATGGTCATGAAGCACCAGATGACCGGCTCGCAGAGGATGACCGCGTTATACTCAAAGCGGGGGATGAAGAGCAGGACGAAGACGATCTTGCCCAGAAACTCGATGACGCTGGACAGCAGGGGCAGCACCTTCTCGCCCATGCTCTGCAGAGCGTAGCGGGTGGAGAGCAGCATTCCAAGCACGGCGTAGAAGGGTGCGTTCCAGACCAGATACCGTGCGCCGTTTTCCAGCACCACCGGCTCCGAAGAGCCGGACACCAGCTTTACCATCCACTCCGCGCCTGCCGCCATGAGCAGGACAGCAGCCACAGCCACCACGACACTGTAGAGATAGATGTCCCGCATTCCGCGGCGGACGCGGTCGGGATGGTTCGCGCCGTAGTTCTGGGAGACGTAGGTCGAGCAGGCAGAGGCCATCGCCGTCAGGGGCATATCCGTGAACGCAAAGAGCTTTCGGGCCGCGGTGTGGCCCGCGATGACCAGCGTACCGAGGCCGTTGATGCCGTACTGCAAAACGACAGAGCCCGCCGAGACGATGCTGCTCATGAGGCCCATGGAGATGCTCTGGCTGAACAGCTCCCAATAGAGGCGGCTCTCCACATGGAAGTGCTTTTTCCCGGGCAGGAGCAGCCGGGCGCTGCGGAAGACATACAGGATGCAGAGCGCCACCGACACGCCCTGAGAGATGACCGTCGCCACACCGGCACCGGCCACGCCCATGCCCAGCACGGCGATGAACCAGAGGTCGAGGATGACGTTGAGCACCGACGAGAGGATGAGGAAGACCAGCGGCATGAAGCTGTTGCCGATGGCCCGCAGCAGGCCGGCGCAGAGGTTATAGGCAAACATGACGATGACGCCGAAGTCGATGATGATGATATAGCCGTAGGCGTCCTCTAAAATTTCCGCCGGGGTGTCCAGCAGTTCCAGCAGCGGATGCAGGCCCACCGCACCCGCCAGCGTGATGACCGCCGACGCGATGATGCCGATGACGATGGAACCCGCCACGGTCTGTTTGAGCTGGTCATCGTCTCCGGCCCCGTAGGCGCGCGCTGCGACGATGGCGAGGCCGTTGCCGATACCGATGCCAAATCCAACCAGAAGCTCGTAGATGGCCCCGCAGGCGCCAATGGCGGCAAGGGCGGTATCGCCCAGCACATTGCCGACGATCATGGTATCCACGGTATTATAGAGCTGCTGGAAGAGGCACGACACCAGAATGGGCAGCATAAAGATGAACAGGCTCTTGAAGATGGGGCCGTTCATCAAATCGACATTCCGGTTGAAGAATGATTTTTTCGCGGGGGACTGGGTCATAAGCGTTCCTCCATAGTCACAAAAAGGAGCTGCTGTACAGGTACGACCTCTCCGTCAGCGCTGACGGAGAGGTTGATTCCGCTGTACAACAGCCCTTTTCAATATTTTCAGATCGTTACAGTTCCTGCGTCTCGAAGCCGTTGACGGTCAGCACTTCCACACTCTTGAAGCCTGCGGCCTTGACGGCGGCAGCAGCCTCGTCGAAGCCGAAGGTCAGGCTGTCCACATCGTGAGCGTCGGAGGTGATGATGACCTTGCCGCCCATCTTCTGCCACTCGCCCAGAAGCCATGCGCCGGGGTAGAAGTCCTTGCGGTAGCCGCGGTAGACGCCGCCGGTGCTCACTTCCAGCAGGCAGCCGTGCTCTTTGGCAGCATTCAGCGCCTTGAGGGCTGCGGCCTTATAGCGGGGCGACTCCTCGTCGAAGAACTCACCGGCAGCGTTCAGCTTCTTGATGAGGTCGATGTGGGCCAGAATGTCGGGACCCATGGCGGCCACCTTCTCCACCTCGGCGAAGTATGCCTCCACAGCGGCCAGCGGGTCGCCGTCGAAGTCGTCGTAGATGCAATCGTGGAGATCCTGGGGACGGAAGTCGATCTCGTAGTATTTGCCGGTGTTCTTGCCGTAGAGGTGGTGCGCAGAGCCGATCCAGTAGTCGTAGCCGGTGCGCTTGTCCTCGCTCAGCAGGTCCCACTCGATGCCGCAGAGGATGTCCACCTTGCCCTTGTACTCGGTCTTGAGCTTGGCGATGGTGGCCTTGTACTGGGCCGTGCGGCTGGGGCTCATGCAGTATTCACGGTCACGCTGGGTATAGCTATGGCCCGTGAAGCCCAGTGTGGTCAGCCCCTTCGCACACGCAGCGGAGGCCATCTCCTGTAAGGTGTTTTTGCCGTCGCACATCGTCGAGTGACAATGGACACTGGACTTCTTATAATCTGCCATAGTGAATCACTGCATCCTTTCCTGTTTGACCTTGTGGTCGATAACGTGTCGTTTTTCCAGCTCGCGGGTGATGTCCTCCACCGTGATGCCGGCCTGCACCATCAGCACCAGCACATGGTATGCCAGATCGCTGATCTCGTAGACCGTCTCGGCCTTGTCTTCCTTTTCGCCCGCGATGATGACCTCAGTACACTCCTCGCCCACCTTCTTGAGGATCTTTTCTTTGCCCTTCTCGAACAGATAGGTGGTGTAGCTGCCCTCTTTGGGGCTGGTCTTGCGGCCCTTGATGAGGTCATACAGCCCCTGCCAGCTGAACTGCTTCAGCTCCGGGGAAACATACACTTCGTTGAAAAAGCAGCTCTCGGCACCGGTGTGGCAGGCGGGGCCGCTCTTGACGACCTCCACCACCAGCGCGTCGGCGTCGCAGTCGGCGGTGATGGACACCACACGCTGGACGTTGCCGCTGGTCTCGCCCTTGCGCCAGATCTCCTGACGGCTGCGGCTCCAGAACACCGTCCGGCCCTCCGCGATGGTCAGCGCCAGCGTCTCGGCGTTCATGTAGGCGAGGGTCAGCACCTCTTTGGTGTAGTGGTCCTGCACGATGGCAGGGATGAGGCCCTTTTCGTCAAATTTCAGATCCATAATGTTTCTCCTTCCCCGCAGGGGGACAGCTATAGTTTAGCGTATTCGGCGGGCAAACGCAAGGGCTCAGAGCCGCATTTCCACGCCATTTTCGTTTAAGTATTCCTTTAGTTCCCGGATGGTGAGCAGCTTCTGGTGGAAGATGCCCGCCGCAAGGCCCGCGTCGATGCCTTTATGATGGAACAGCTCGAGGAAGTCTTCCTTTTTGCCCGCGCCGCCGCTGGCGATGATGGGGACGTTCACCCGGGCCGCCACGGCGTCCAGCATCTCGAGGTCAAAGCCGTTCCGGACACCGTCAGTGTCGATGCTGTTGAGACACACTTCGCCTGCACCGTTGTCCACGCACCATTTTATCCATTCCAGCGCGTCCCGGCCAGTGTCTTCGCGCCCGCCCTTGGCAAAGACGCGGAACTGGCCGTCCACCCGCTTGACGTCGGCGGAGAGGACCACGCACTGGTCGCCGTACCGCTTGGCCGCCGCCGGGATGAGGCCGGGGTCTCTCAGTGCGCCCGAGTTGACGCTGACTTTATCGGCACCACACTTGAGCACCCGGTCGAAATCGTCCAGCGTGCTGACGCCGCCGCCCACCGTGAGGGGGATGAAGATCTCGCTGGCCACCCGGGTGAGGATGTCGGTGAAGAGGGCGCGGCCCTCGGCGCTGGCCGTGATGTCGTAGAACACCAGCTCGTCGGCACCCGCCGCGTTGTACATCCGGGCCATCTCCACCGGGTCGGCCACATCCTTGATGCCCTCGAAGTTCGTTCCCTTGACGACCCGTCCGTTCCGGACGTCCAGACAGGGGATGATGCGTTTTGTTATCATGGTCTTGCTCCTTACTTCTGCACCAGCGCGACGCAGCGCCCAAGGTCCAGCGCACCGGTGTACAGGCTCTTGCCGAGGATGGCGGCGGCAGTCCCCATCTCTTCCAGTTCCAGCAGCTCCTTTTCCGAGGAAATACCGCCGCTGGCCGTGATGGCCACGCCTGGCACTTCTTTTGCAAGCTGGCGGTAGAGGGCGAGGTTGGTGCCTTTCATCGCGCCGTCGCAGGCAATGTCGGTGTAGATGATGGCCTTGCATCCAGCCTCAGCCAGACGCTGACAGAAGGCCACGCCCGGCTCAGCGCTGACGTCCTTCCAGCCGTGGATCGCCACATAGCCGTCCTTGGCGTCCACGCCCACGGCAATTTTTTCGCCGTACTTTTTCAGCATCCGGGCCGTGAAGTCAAGATCCGTCACTGCCACGCTGCCGAGGATGCACCGGCCCACGCCCAAAGAGAGGTATTTTTCAATGCGCTCTTCGGTGCGGATGCCGCCGCCTACTTCGATATACAGGCCGCCCTGCTTTGCCAGCGCGGCGATGGTGTCGTAATTGGAAAGGGTCCCGTCCTTTGCGCCGTCCAGATCGACGACGTGGAGGTTTTTTGCCCCGGCTTCGAGAAAAGCCCGCGCCTGGGCGCAGGGGTCTTCGCCGTAGACGGTCATCCGGTCGTAATCGCCCTGCGTCAGGCGCACGACTTTGCCGCCCCGCAGGTCAATGGCTGGGAATAGCTGCATTTTCGTTTCTCCTTATAATTCCGCAAATGCTTTCAGCAGCCGCAGCCCTGCGTCACCGCTTTTCTCCGGGTGGAACTGCGTTCCGTACACTTTGCCCGCCTTCACCACGCCGGTGACGGGCAGGGAATAGTCGCTGACGGCCAGTGTGTTGGCGGCGCAGTTTTTGCCGTAATAGCTGTGGACGTAGTAGAAATACTCGCCGTCTCTGACGTACTTGAACAGCGGGTCGTCCCGCAGGATGTGGACGGCGTTCCAGCCGATCTGCGGCACTTTCAGGCTCTTGTCGCCGAGGTCGGGAGCCAGCGGGCATACCTGCCCCGGCACGAAGCCAAGGCCGTCGTGCTCGCCGTACTCGCAGCTCTTTTCAAACAGCAGCTGCATCCCGAGGCAGATGCCGAGGAGGGGCTTCTTCGCCGCTTCTTCCCTGATGACCGGTACAAGGCCGGTGGCCTCAAGTTTTGCCATCGCGTCCCCGAAGGCGCCCACGCCCGGCAGGATGAGCCGGTCAGCGGCGCGGATGTCGGCGGCGTCCGCGCTGACCTTTGCTTCCAGCCCCAAGTGGGCCAGACTCGATCTCAGGCTGAACAGGTTGCCCACGCCGTAGTCGATGATGCATATCATACCAGCAGTCCTTTCGTGGAAGGAATTTCGTCCCGATGGGCCGCATCGATGCGGACGGCATCGGCCAGCGCACGGCCAGCGCCCTTGAACGCGGCCTCAAGGATGTGGTGGCTGTTCTCGCCCGCGAACTGGACGAAGTGGACGGTGGCCGGCACGCTGCGGGCAAAGCCCAGCCAGAATTCCTTGGCGCACTCCACGTCGAAGTCGCCGACTTTTTCGGTGCTGCAATGGATGTCCCAGTTCAGGGTGCAGCGGCCCGAGATGTCCACGGCGCAGAGGATGAGAGCTTCGTCCATGGGCAGATAGAAGCTGCCGTACCGGTGGATGCCCCGCATATCGCCCAGCGCCTGGGCGAACGCCTGCCCCAGCGCAATGCCCACATCCTCGGTGGTGTGGTGATAATCCACCTCCACGTCGCCGTGGCAGATGAGCACCAGATCAAAGCGCCCGTGCCGCGCAAACAGCTCCAGCATATGGTTCAGAAAGCCGCAGCCGGTGTCCACCTGATACCGGCCTGCGCCGTCGAGGTTCAGGGTCAGCTCGATCTGGGTCTCGTTGGTGTTCCGCTCGATGGTCACTTCCCGCATGGCTCAGCCCTCCAAAATTTCATCCAGCGCCCGCAGAAGGGCGGTCATGTCGTCCGGCGTGCCGATGGTGATGCGCAGCCAGTTCGAGATACGGGGTGCGTCGAAGTGGCGCACCAGCACGCCTTTTTCTTTCAGTTTCCGGTAAAGTTCGCCGCCGCTCTTTTTGTCGGTGGAAGCAAACAGGAAATTGGAGCGGCTGTCCAGCACGGCAAAGCCCCGCGCTTCCAGCTGCTGCTTTGTCCAGCCCCGCGTCTCCACGATAGCGGCGCGGGTCTTGTCGAAGTAGTCCGTATCTTCCAGCGCGGCCTTGCCCGCTTTCAGGGTCAGCCGATTGATGTTGTAGGGGTTGAGGCTGAACTTGACCCGGTTGAGGTCGGCGATGAGCTTCGCATTGCCCATAGCGAGGCCCAGCCGCGCACCGGCCAGCTGACGGGACTTCGAGAAGGTCTGGACCACCAGCAGATTTTCGTAATTGTCGATGAGCGGCACACAGCTCTCGCCGCCGAAGTCCACATAGGCCTCGTCCACGATGACCACATGGTTGGGGTTGCTCTTCAGAATTTCCTCGATGGCGCTGCGAGGCAGGGCCAGACCGGTGGGGGCGTTGGGGTTGGCGATGACGATGGTCTCGTTCAGGCCATAATAGTCTGCCGGGTCGAGGGTGAAATCTTCTTTCAGCGGGATGATGTGGCTGGGGATGTGCATCAGCCCGCACCAGACGCCGTAGCAGCCATAGGTGATGTCTGCATAGGCCAGCGGGTGGTTCTCGTCGCAGAAGGCCCGCAGGGCGAAGAACAGGTTCTCGTCGCTGCCGTTGCCGGGCATGATCTGGTCAGGCTGTAAGTCGAAATGTGCCGCCGCTGCCCGCAGCAGCTCGGCACACGCAGGGTCGGAGTAGAGGCGGAGCTTTTCCACCTCAGCCTCGCTCACCGCCCCCACCACGGCCGGAGAGGGGAGATAAGGGCTTTCGTTGGTATTCAGCTTAATGTACTGCTGGTCCTGCGGCTGTTCGCCCGGGGTGTAGGGAGTGACAGCTTCCAGCGTGGGAGAAAGAAAACGGCTCATGTTTGCCAGCCTCCGTTTTTATTGCAACTTGACCTCTCTGCCAAAGGCTCCCCTATTAGGGGAGCTGGCGCGAAGCGCCTGAGAGGTTTATTCATATCTTATGGTCACACTGCGGGCGTGGGCGTGCAGGCCCTCCCGCTCGGCAAAGTCGGCGATGCGGGGTGCAGCCTTTTCCAGCGCCTCCCGGGTGTAGTAGATGAAGCTGGACTTCTTGACGAAGTCGTCCACGCCCAGAGGGCTGGAGAAACGTGCCGTGCCGCTGGTGGGCAGGGTGTGGTTCGGGCCGGCGAAGTAGTCGCCCAGTGCCTCGGGGACGTTCCGGCCGAGGAAGATGCTGCCTGCATTTTTGATTTCATTCAGCACGCTGAAGGGGTCGTCCACACAGACTTCCAGATGTTCGGGTGCGATGATGTTGCAGGCTTCGATGGCCTTGCGTAAATCAGAGCAGACGATGATCTTGCCGTTGTCGTCCACGCTGGCGCGGGCGATGGCGGCGCGGGGCAGCTGGGGGATCTGCACTTCCAGCTCTGCCTGCACGGCCTTGGCCAGCTCAGCGCTGTCAGTGACGAGGACGGGGCTTGCCAGCCTGTCGTGCTCGGCCTGACTCAGCAGGTCGGCGGCCACCCAGGCGGGGTCACAGCCGTCGTCGGCCAGAACCAGGATCTCGCTGGGGCCTGCTATCATGTCGATGCCCACCTTGCCAAAGACCTTCCTCTTGGCAGTGGCGACATAGATATTGCCCGGGCCGACGATCTTATCCACCGCCGGGATGCTCTGGGTGCCGTAGGCCAGCGCGGCCACGGCCTGTGCGCCGCCGGTCTTGAAGATCCTGGTCACGCCTGCGGTGGCCGCAGCGGCGAGGATGACCGGATCGATCTTACCGTCCTTACCGGCGGGAGTCGTCATGACGATCTCCGAAACGCCCGCCACCTTGGCCGGGATGACGTCCATCAGGACGGTGGAAGGATACGCCGCCGTGCCGCCCGGAACGTAGACGCCCGCCTTCTCGATGGGGGTGTATTTCTGGCCCAGCACGATGCCGGGCTTGTCGTTCATCACAAAATTTTTATGCACCTGCTGGCGGTGGAAGGCCTCGATGTTGGCGGCGGCCTCCCGCAGCGTTTCGAGGAAATAGCCGTCCATATTCGCAAAGGCCTCTTCAATTTCCTCCTGCGTCACCTGGATGTTATCCAGCCTGGCACCGTCGAACTTGAGGGCGTATTCTTTCAGGGCCTCGTCGCCCCGGGCGCGGACATCGGCAATGATGCCGTCCACCACGTCTTCCACATTCTTCTCCGCGCGGATGTCACGGTTCAATATCTCTTCGGGCTTCAGTTCATCGAAGTTATACAGCCTTATCATTTTTCTCCTCCTTTGCGGCAAGGGCGGCACGCAGCTTTTCGAGCATCTCGTCCATTTCGCGGTGCTTGAACTGGTAGCTGGCCTTATTGGCGATGAAGCGGGCCGAGATGGGCATGAACTCCGTCACCACCCGCAAACCGTTTTCCCGCAGGGTCGTACCCGTCTCCACAATATCCACGATGACGTCGGACAGGCCCAGGATGGGGGCCAGCTCAATGGAGCCGTTCAGCTTGATGATGTCGATGTCCCGCCCGATGGATGCATAATAGCTCTTGGCGATGTTGACGAACTTGGTTGCCACCCGCACCGGGCGGCTGGGGTCGTCTTTGTGATCTGCCGGGGCGGCGACGCACATCCGGCACTTTCCGAGGCCGGTGTCCAGCAGCTCGTAGACATCGGCAGACGCTTCCGTCAGGACGTCCTTGCCCACGATGCCCACGTCTGCCGCGCCGTGCTCGACGTAGATCGCAACGTCGCTGGGCTTGACGAGGAAGTACCGGATGCCGGCGGCGGGGTTCTCCACCACCAGCTTGCGGGTGGCGTTGTAGTCCTCGGGGCAGCCGTAGCCGATACCAGCCAGCAAATTATAGACCTTGTCGCCGAGACGGCCCTTCGGCAGAGCTACGTTCAGCATGGTCTTTTCGGTTTTCTGCTGCTGCACCGGCGGGAGCGGGACGCTCAGTCGGTCCAGCTCGTCGAGATAGACCGCAAAGCCGATGGCCCCCGCGCCCGGGGTGAACTTCTGCATCAGCAGGTCATACCGCCCGCCCTTGAGCACCGGACGGGGAAGCGACTCCAGATAGCCCTGAAACACAAGGCCGTTGTAATATTCCATCTCACCGGCCAGCGTCATGTCCAGACGGATGCTGCCGCCTGCACCAGCCAGCTCTTCGGTGATGGCTTTCAGCTCGGCAGCGGCGGCTTCCATCCGCTCGTTCCGGCAGGCGGCTTCCACACGGGGAATCACATCCTCACAGCTGCCGCAGAGGCTCATCAGCCCCGCCAGCGCGTCGGCACCGGCCTCGTCCAGCCCGGCGGCGAATGCCGCCGCTTTCAGCTCGTGGAGATTTTTCGCTTTCAGCTTTGCCAGCAGGGCGGCGCGGGAAGCTTCCGGCACGTCCAGCGCATCCAGCAGACCGAACAGGTAGCCCATGTGGCTCACTTCCAGCACCCACGGCTGGCCCAGCTGCTCGAGGGACTGTGCCGCCAGCGACACCGCCTGCCGCACCTGTACTTCGCCCACATCGCCCAGCATCTCAAGGCCCATCTGGCCGATCTCCTTGAAGGTATGGCTTTCTGCCGAGGGGCGGTAGACATTTTCGTGATAGTAGTAGCGCAGTGTCTCACCCGGCGCGGGCTGCGCCGTCTTGGCAATGGAGAGGGTCACGTCAGGTTTCAGTGCCAGCAGCCGCCCGTCCAGATCGGTAAAGGTGATGACCTGCTCCGACGAAAGGAAGCTGCGGTTCTCCTGATACAGCCCGTACTCTTCGAACCGGCCCATGTGATATTTGCGGCAGCCCGCCGCCTCATACAGCGCCCGCAGCGCGAAAGAGGCCTGCTCCTTCGGCTGTAAGCAGGAGATGTCAAATTTCATACCTTTTCCCTCACTTTTCACCGGGCGCTTGCCCGCCCCGGCCCCTGCGCCCCGCCTTTTCCCGGGCGCTTTTGTCTTATGATAAGGTTATTTTACTTTATCCAGATAAAGTTGTAAAGTGTGAAAGTGACCGTGTTTTCATTTTTATGATACGATTTTTCTGTGCGTTTGTACAGAAAGGCGAAATGATTTCACGAAAGCCCGCTTTGAGATGATGGGAGCGCAAAAAAGGAGCCGCCGCACAGCGTTTTCCGTGCAGCGGCTCCTCGCCGTTTTATTCTCAGCCCAGCAGTTCCAGCACGCCGCTCTTAGGACGTGCGCCGACGGCCTGACGAACCAGCTTACCGTTCTCGAACAGCAGCAGGGTGGGGATGCTCATGACGCCGAACTCGGCGGCCAGATCGGGCTGCTCGTCCACATTGACCTTGCCCACCTTGACGTCGGTGCGCTCCTCGGCCACCTCGTCCACGATGGGGCTCAGCATCCGGCAGGGGCCGCACCAGGCGGCCCAGAAATCGAGCAGGACGGGCTGAGCGCTCTTCAGCACCTCGGCCTCAAAGTTTTCTTTCGTGATGGTGATGACTGCCATATCGTTTCCCTCCATAAAGAGTGTTTTTTCATCTGACAAGGACAGTATACCCCAAACTCCGGCGTTTTTCCGTGAGCAAGTCACATAAAAAGCCCGGGGCAGGCATTTTCTGCTCCGGGCTCTGGAAATTATTTTGCGATTTCAGGCTCAGATGTCCTTCAGGGCGTTCTTGCCGGCGACGTAGCCGTAGTACATGGCCATGGAGTGGCTGACGCCCTTCAGGCCGATGGGATACTCGGTTGCAAAGCGGTTTCCCTGGATGTTGCCGGCGACGTACAGGCCGTGGATGACATTGCGGTCGGCGTCGAAGGTGTGGCAGTCCTCGTCGCTCTCGAGGCCTCCGATGCAGACCAGCAGCAGAGCGGTGGTAAACTTGTCGGCGTAGAAGGGGCCGTTTTCGACTGCCCACATACGGGAAGCGGGCTTGTGGAAGTCCTCATCGTAACCGGCCTTTGCCAACTCGTTGTAGCGCTGGATGGAGTCCAGAGCGGTCTGCTGGGCGGCAGTATCGTCCGGGTAGATCTTTGCCACCAGCTCTTCCAGCGTGTCGGCCTTCACAGCGCGGCCATCGGCCACAGCAGCTTCCAGCTGATAGGGGCTCTTGTAGTTGCGGTAGGTGGTGTTGTTCTTGGGGCCTTCGTCCTCGCTGGCGTAGTCCTCATAGTAGCAGGCACCGCCGTGGGCTGCGGGCATATAGGGCAGCTGCTCAGGCCAGTTGGAGTCGAAGATCTGCCAGCTCTCGCGGTTCTTCTGCAGCTCGATCTGGTTTTCCAGCTGCTGGCCGGGCAGGTCCTCGTTCATGAAGCGCTTGCCGTTGAGGTCGAGGTTCAGGAAGCCTGCATTGCCCATGACGCCTACGCCGGCGAGGTCGGCGCCGCCGCCCATGTGGTGGATCATCGGGGCGTGGCTCTGCTGCACCTGAGCGCCGGCCCACATACCCAGCTGGATGCCGTCGCCCTGGTTGGTGAAGTTGCCCTCCACATCCACATTGGTGAACAGGCACTGGATGTTGTTCTCAATGACCTCGGGGCAGAAGTGCTTGAGCATCTTGGTGTTCTGGGAGTAGTCGCCGGTGGAGAGGATGACGCCCTTGGAGGCGTTGCACTTGATGTACTCGCCGGTGGCGGCATCGCGGGCGTAGAGGCCCACGCAGCGGCCATTCTCCATGATGAGCTTCTCGACGAAGCAGCCGTAGAAGGTCTGGACATTGCCGGTGTCGACGGCTTTCTGCATATTGGCCTCGACGGTGACGTGCTGGTCGGGCTTGAACTCGACGGAAGTGGGGTAGCAGGGGAAGCGCTCCTGCTTCCAGTCGTAGTGCTCGGGCAGCGGGTAGAAGATGGGGATGATGAAGTTGTCCGCGCTCTCGTCGGGAATAGCGCTGCGGGTGGTCTCGGCGTAGTACAGGTCGGGGTTTGCCTCCACCCACCAGTCGAAGGCGTCGCCGATGTTGTGGGCCCACTTGCTCATGATGCTGCGCTTGCAGCGGTAGGTGCTCTCCACCATGTGGGAGTCGATGATGTCGTCGATCTGCTCACGGGTCCAGGTGTCGCGGCCCCACTTGGCCTGCACCTTGCCGTTGATGACGGCGTACTCGCCGCTGCGGCACTGGGGGCCGTCGGCCTTCTCGAAAGCAGCCACCAGACCGCCGTCCTCGGCGACGCTGCGGCAGGCGGCAACGCCTGCGATGCCGCAGCCCACGACTGCCACATCCACGTCAACGGTCTTGGCGACCTTGCTCTCGTCGATCTCCGGCTCGGTACCCAGCCAGTCCTCATCGGAGGAAGATGCAGCAGTGTCGCCGCCTGCGGTGTGGACCCCCATTGCCTGCTCGATGCAGCTTGCGGCGGCCTTCTTGACGGCGTTGGTGGTGATGGTAGCGCCGGAGATGTTGTCGATCTCGGTGCTCTGAGCAGCCATCAGGGCGTCCTTCAGGGTGGGGGCTGCCACGCCGCCGATGCTCTCGGTCTCGTTGGAGGCGTCAATGACCACGTCGGTGATGGCGGTCTCGCTGAAGGTCATGGTAACCTTCACCTCACCGATGCCGGTGGCGGTGCCGGTATAAGTGCCGGGGGTGTAGATGGCCTCACCGGTGGAGGCGGCGGTGCTGCTGGAAGAGCCTGCGTTGCAGGCGGCCAGTGCGCTGGCGGTAACGCCGCTCATAGCGGCAGCGGCGGCAACCTTCAGGAAGCCTTTACGAGAGATCTTTTTCATCTGGAATGCTCCTTACTCTTTCTTCTTTCGACGTTTTCAGGCAGAAAATCGTTCTTCCGAGAGATAGTATAAAATATAACGAAGTAAAAGGGAATTAAAAAATCTTAAGCATCCTGATAAAAAAGCTTTATAAGTGTCCTATTTCCTGCTATACTGAGGCTGTACGGATGTCCCGCCGCCGGAAAGGAGTTTTTTGTCATGAACGAGCACCAGCTTCTCTGCTTTCTCACCGTGAGCCGGACGCTGAATTTCTCCGCCGCCGCGCGGGAACTCTACTGCACCCAGCCCGCCCTGAGCTACCAGATACGCAGCCTCGAAAAGGAGCTGGACGCCGCACTGTTCCGCCGCACGACGACGCAGGTGGCCCTCACCGAGGCAGGCCGCGCCCTGCTGCCCCATGCGGAAGACATCTACCGCGGCATCCTCAACGCCCGCACGGCGCTGAAAGGCTTCGGCACCCACCACACCCTGACCCTCCGCCTGCCGCCGGTGCTTTTGCAGCGGGACCCCATCTACCCCATCCTGATGGCGAGGCTCCACGCCGCGCTGCCGGGCTATGAGTTCAAAGTGGACACCACGCCTGTCCCCTCCAGCTACCACCACATGCTCTGCACCGAGGCAGACGCGGCGCTCTACCTTCCCTTCGGCCCGCTGCCGCCAGAGATACGCTGTGAGACCATCATCAGCAACCGGTTTTACCTCATCACCGCGCCGGAGCACCCATTCTCCGGCCAAGGCAGCGTCGAGCTTTCTGACCTCGCCGGGCAGCAGATATTTTACGAGCCTCTTTATCAGGATATGGTGGATTTCGCCCAGAAGCAGCCGGGGATGCCCTATTCCACACCGGTCTGGCGGATGGTGGAAAACTACGAGTCGGTCTACGCCGAGCTGCTGGCCGGGCGGGGGATGTTCCTCTGCCCGATGATATACCCAGCTTTCCCTGCCGGGTGGCACATCCCGCTGCATCTGTCCATCCCGGACACCCGCCTGCTGACCCTGCGGGATGACCCCCGCCCCGAGATATGCACCCTGCGCAAAGTCTTCGCCGAGGTGTACGCCGAGAGGGAAAAGCTGATAAAAGCTCTGTGAGATGCAAAAACGCCCCGGGCGATGCGGAACGCCCGGGGTGGAGAGGGGATGGCTTATTTTATCATTTCTGTCGTATAGGTACTTCCGCTTATCATAGCCCGATATTCTTCGGACAAATCGGTCACATCGTCGACCGCCGTGAATTCTTTTACGTTCAGGACCATCTCAGAGATTCCATCACCGGTGATCCGAATATAAGTGGGCTGCGGCGCGTCCTCCGACTCGTAATAAAGAACGAACTGATACGCCGTCTGTCTACTATAAGTCTTGGGGAGCCGGAATGCCTCCGTGTAGTACATCTTGCCATTGTACTCGTTGTCGCCGGCCAGCACCCAACTGATGCCATACTTCTTATCTCCCGGCTCCGTCGACAGCAGATCATACGCTGCCCATTCGTCTGCGAGGTCAGGATGATTGTAGTCAATTTTCTTATACGTCTTCTCCGTGAAATTCACTCTGCAACTATTACGGCCATGGTTATCACCATACTGGTAAGCAGCGGTTTTTGTGCCGACAAAAGCTCCTCCCTGGTACTGCCCGAACGACACGATTGCGTATTTTTCCTCTGAACCCGCCGTCGTGTAACGCAGGATGCGCACATCGTTTGCCTCGCCATTCCACGGATACGACTCTCTTTCTCGGAGGACTTTTCCTGTGTTGCTCAGGCTCCAGTTTTTGGCCGTGCCAGTGATCTTATCGCTCCCGCTGCACGCCGTCAGCATGCTCAGACTCAAAGCAGCCGCCAGAAGTCCGATGATCAATCGTTTTGCTATTCTCATGCTTTTCTACCTGCCTTTCTGCCTCAGCCTGCAAGGTGATACTCACCCATAGTAGTGTATGCCTCGTGATTCAGCGTTCCCAAGGTGAAATGTGCCTGAACGCCGCTCTTGCCCGGAAGGTAAACATCCACATACAAGGCGCTGTTGGAGACATCGTCCTCCGAGCTTGCGGTTGGGTAATAGATGATTGCCGTGCCGCTCTCGAATTCTGCGCTCTCCACATAGTACAACGTGTTCTTTTTGACATAGGAGCCCGCTCTCATCTTCAGCGGAATCCGCACAGGGTCAGAAGGCCTACCTCTGCCCCAGCAGAGGTTCAAGTCTGTCAGCACCCGCTCGACACCTTTTACCTCCTGTATGCTCTTATAGGTCTTACCCTCCCGGTCGACCTCATAAAAGCCGACCTGCAATGTATTCTTGTCTGCGTCCTCTCCGCCATAGAAGTAGTAGTCTGTATTGTTCACTCGCAGGATACCGTTCTGCTCGGTGTCCACATAGCATCGGCCAAAATCTGCCTGCGAGACAATCAGTTTCTTTCCGCTGAGCTCGTCGGTGTATACTCTCGTGTAATTCGAGCCGCTATTGACCTGTTCCCAGCGGTCATGCCGGAACCACATGCTATTGCCCGGCTCGATCTCTTTCGCGTTCGCCAGCACGCCGTCGCTCCCGCTGCACCCGCACAGCAGCGCAAGAGACATTGCTGCTGCCAGAAATCCGGCGGCAAATCTTTTGACCCACTTCATTTTGTTTCCTCCTGTCTCATCATCCAGCCCCCGCAGGGTGCGGGAGTCTTGTCGGCAAACATTATACCCCCCCCCCCTCCCCCCTGTCTGTTTTGCAATAGATTTTCGCAAATTCGCGAAATTTTGTCGGATAGCACAGCTTTTTACCCGGATTCCCGGCATTATGACGAAACAGGGTCGCATACAACAACCCCCCGGCACCCTCCAAAGCCATACTGGCTCGGAAGGGTGCCGGGGGGTTGTGTTATTTGGCGGATACGGGGTTTACTTGCCCAGCATTTCCTTTGCGGTCTTGCAGATGGTGGCAGCATCCAGGCCGTACTCCTTCAGCAGGTCCCATGCGGGGCCGGAGCAGCCGAACTTGTCCTGCACGCCGACGCGGCGGACAGGGGTGGGCAGCTTCTCGCTGAGCAGGGAGCAGACAGCCTCGCCCAGACCGCCGATGACGTTGTGCTCCTCGGCGGTGACGATCTTGCCGCACTCCCTGGCAGCCTTGAGGATGATGTCCTCATCCAGAGGCTTGATGGTGTGGATGTTGATGACGCGGGCGTGGATGCCCTCGGCGGCCAGGGTCTCGGCGGCCTTGCGGGCCTCGTTGACCATCAGGCCGGTGGCCACGATGGCGATGTCATTGCCCTCAGTGAGCTGCTCGCCCTTGCCGATCTCGAAGTGATAGTTGGCCTCGTCGTGGAACACGGGAACAGCCAGACGGCCAAAGCGGAGGTAGACAGGACCCTGCATCTCGTAGGCGGCGCGGACAGCAGCGCGTGCTTCCACGTCGTCGGCGGGGCAGATGATGGTCATGCCGGGCAGGCTGCGCATGAGGGCGAAGTCCTCGCAGCACTGGTGAGAAGCGCCGTCCTCACCGACGGAGATACCGCCGTGGGTAGCGCCGATCTTCACGTTCAGGTGGGGGTAGGCCACGGAGTTGCGGATCTGCTCAAAGGCACGGCCCGCAGCGAACATCGCAAAGCTGGACACGAAGGGAACATAGCCCATGGTGGACAGGCCGGCGGCGACGCCCATCATGTTGGCCTCGGCGATGCCGCAGTCAAAGTGGCGGTCCGGGTGAGCCTTGCGGAACATACCGGTCTTGGTAGCGGCAGCGAGGTCGGCGTCCAGGACCACCAGGTCGTCGTGGCCCTCAGCGGCCAGTGCTTTCAGAGTATTGCCGTAGCTCTCGCGGGTAGCGATCATTTTTACATCTGCCATCTTACTTGTCCTCCTGTTCCAGCGCGGCGTAGGCTGCGTTCAGCTCCTGCATGGCCACAGCGTACTCCTCGTCGTTGGGGCCTTTGCCGTGCCAATCCACAGAGTTGGTCATAAAGGAGACGCCAGTACCCTTGACGGTGTCCAGAATGATGCAGGTGGGCTTGTCGTTCTCGGCGTGGAACGCCTTGATGGCGGACTCGATCTGGTCGTAGTCGTGGCCGTCGATGGTCAGGACGTTGAAGTTGAACGCCTTGAGCTTTTCTTCCAGCGGGGCGCTGTTCATGACCGTCTCGGTGGTGCCGTCGATCTGGAGGTGGTTGCGGTCCAGCATGACACAGAGGTTGGAGAGCTTATAGTGGGCGGCAAACATGAAAGCCTCCCAGCACTCGCCCTCTTCCACCTCACCGTCACCGAGGATGGTGTAGACATTGATGGGCTTGCCGCTGTGCTTTGCGCCCAGAGCCATGCCGCAGGCGGCAGACACGCCCTGACCCAGACTGCCGGTGGACATATCCACGCCCGGCGTCTCATTCATGTTGGGGTGGCCCTGCAGGTAGCTGCCGATCTTGCGCAGGGTCTTGAGGTCTTCCACCGGGAAGAACCCGCGCTCGGCCAGCGTGGCGTAAAGTGCCGGAGCCGCATGGCCCTTGGACAGCACGAAGCGGTCGCGGTCCGGTTTTTTCGGCTCCTTGGGGTCGATGTTCATATCCACGAAGTAGAGGTAAGACAGCACCTCGGCGATGTCCAGACTGCCGCCCGGATGGCCGCACTTGGCGCTGTGAGTTCCCTCGATCACGCCCATGCGGATGTGACAGGCGTGCTTGGCAAGGGTAAGCTTTTCTGCATTTGTCATGATGGTCCTCCCGTATGAACCTCAGAAGTTGCAAGTATACAGCCGCGCAAGGCACAGCTCCCGCCGCCCCATTGCGCTATAATTCAAGTTTATATTATCTATTCTGTGCAAAAAGGTCAAGCTTCTTTCAGCAAAATGTACACAGGCGGTCAAAAACTGCTCCAAACGCTTTCTTTTTTGGTCAATTTGCAGCCTGTCCGGGGGCTGTCTTGACAAATCCTGCGGCACTCTGCTATAATTTTCACGATTTCCGGCAGGAAGCCGGGCCTGCGGGCCGAAGCCCGCCTTACACTATTTTCAGCCGCCGCATTTTTGAAACAGACGCCATGAAGGGGTCTGCCGTTGGCTTGCAAGCCGACTGGCAGGCCCCTTTTTTCTGTTTTTCTGCGGCGCAGTCACAGGAGGAAACAGATGAAAACCAAAAACGCTTCTCCGGCCCGCAATGTCGTGCTGGCCGCACTCTTTCTGGCGCTGGCCTTCGTGCTGCCCATGGTGACGGGCCATCTGCCGCAGGTAGGCAATATGCTCTGCCCGATGCATTTCCCCATCCTGCTCTGCGGCTTCGTGCTGGGCGGGCCGTGGGGTCTGGCTGTGGGCTTTGCGGCCCCGCTGCTCCGCTCGGTGCTCTTCGGGATGCCCCCGATGTTCCCCATCGCCATTTCGATGGCTTTTGAGCTGGCAGCTTACGGCGCTGTGTCCGGCTGGCTCTACCGCCGGGTGAAGCACACCCTGCCCATGACCTACGCCACCCTCGCGGCGGCCATGGTGGCTGGCCGCCTCGTCTGGGGCGCGGTCCGCTTCGTGCTGGCGGGCCTGTCCGGCTCGAGCTTCCCGTTCTCGGCCTTCCTGTCCGGTGCGCTCTTCACCGCTGTGCCGGGCATCATCGCACAGCTGGTGCTCATCCCCCTCATCATCACCGCTCTGCAGAAGGCAAGGCTCATGGGCTAAATCCTTATAAAACAGCCAGACCGTGCCGCCGGGAGCTTAGCTCTCGGCGGCACGGTCTGTTTTTGGCTGAGCTGCTTTTGGTTGGAGAAAATGAGCGTGGAAAAAGGCTTAGGAGAGTGCTGTTTTTATCACAGCCACAGGCTGCAGATAAAGGTGGCAAGCAAGCCGCCCAGCGACATAGACAGATTGCTGATGGACAGGGTCTTGAGGCCCGTCTTCATATCAAAGCCCATGCAGTTGGTGTAGACCCAGAAATAGCTGTCGTTGACGTGGCAGCACAGACGGGCACCCGCACCGGAAGCCAGGAAGATAAGGATGGGGTCGAGGCCGAGGCTGGCTGCAATGGGAGCGCAGAGCGTTGCCGCCGTCGTCACTGCGACCGTGCCGGAGCCCTGCACGACTTTCAGCAGGCCGGAGATGACAAAGGGAATGAGGATGAAGGGCAGACCGGTGTTCAGCACCATCTGTGCCAGACTGTCGCCTGCGCCGGAAACTTTAAGTACCTGGCCCAGTGCGCCGCCCGCTGCGGTGATGAACACGATGGGGCCGGCGTCCTTCAGAGTCTTGTCCATGATGTCGATGATGGCCTTGCCGCCCAGACGCTTGCCCAGGGTGATGATGGACAGGACTGCGCCGATGGCCAGAGCGATGTTGGAATCACCAATGAAGGAGACGATGGACAGGATGGGGGAATCCTCAGGCAGGATCATGCCGCAGGTGGTGTTGAGCAGGATGAGCACGATAGGCACGACAAGGGGCATCAGGCTGGCAAAGGTGCCGGGCAGGTCCTTGTCATCGTCGATGGACGGGGTAGCCTCGTCCTCTTTCTGCGCTTCTTCGTCACGGAATGTATAGTAGCTTTCGGGCTTATTGCGGAAGTAGAGCTCCGCGAAGATCCAGCCTGCGGCCGTCATGAACACTGCGCCGAATGCGCCGTAGAGGATGGCACGGCCAATGTCGATGCCCAGAAGGCCCGCTGCGGCCAGAGGGCCGGGCGTGGGAGGCACGAAGACGTGGGTGGACAGCAGACCGGCAGAGAGGCTGACGGCCAGAATGGCAAGAGGGATCTTCGTTTTCTTGTGGATAGCCTTGACCAGCGGGGTCAGGATGACGAACGCCGCGTCCGAAAAGACGGGGATGGAAACGATATAGCCGGTGATGGCCATTGCCAGGCCTGCACGCTTCTGGCCGACCAGTTTCACCGCATCATAGGCCATCCGGTTCGTGCCTTTGGCCGCGTCCAGATAGTTGCCCAGCATGATGCCAAAAATAATGACGATGCCGATGCTTTTGACCGTGCCGGAAAAGCCACTGGTGATGGCGCTGACGGTGTCCGCGCCGCTCATGCCGCTGAGCATACCCATGACCAGCGCCGTCGCCAGCAGAGAGATGAATGCATTTGCCTTGACTTTGATACACAGGATCAGAAGGACCGCCATTCCGATCACAAAAACAAGTTCCATTGGCATAATTTTTCCTCCCGGGAGCCGTTCCTCACGAACTGCCCCCGTATCTTTCTCTTCAATTTACATTTCTTATAACTCTTCTAACTCTTTTCTCCAGATTTTTCCACGCGTCACATTACTCTGCTTTTTGTTCCGCTTTTTCTTTTGCGAAGCGGGCGCGCATCAGAGGCTTGATGCCGCCTGCGGCAAGGATCTTCATGGCCTGTTCGCCCAGTGCCTCGCAGGGGTAGCTCTCGCCGGTCTCCTGCACGGTGACGACGCCCTTGACGAAGTCGAGGGTCAGGGTCTGACCTTCTTTTACCTTTTGGCTGATGCCCTTGCAGATGACCGGAACAAGGCCCAGATTGACCGCATTGCGGAAGAAGATGCGGGCGAAGGAATCTGCAATGACCGCCTTTGCGCCCATGTTCAGCAGGGCGATGGGGGCGTGCTCACGGGACGAGCCGCAGCCGAAGTTGCGGCCTGCCACCACGATGCCGCCCTGCGGGAAGTTGGCGGCGATGTTCACGTCCACGCCGCTCAGGCAGTGGCTGCCGATCTCCTTCGGGTCGGTCAGGGCCAGATAGCAGCCGGGGTAGATCTGGTCGGTGTCGATGTTGTCGCCCACGACGATGATCTTTCCAGTGATCTCACTGTTCATAAGAATGTTCCTCCTTTTTCAAATCTCACAGAAAATCTCTGGGGTCGGTGATGCAGCCGTTCACCATGCTGGCGGCAACGGTGGCCGGGCTGGCGAGGTACATCAGAGCCTCGGTGGAGCCCATGCGGCCCGGGAAGTTTCGGTTGGTGCTGGTGATGCAGACCTCACCCGGAGCGAGGATGCCCTCATGTGCGCCGAGGCAGGCACCGCAGCCGGGGGTGGTGATGGTAGCACCGGCATTCATCAGATCCTGAATGTAGCCGGCCTTCATGCACTCCTGCATGACCTCGTTGGAAGCGGGAACGACGATCAGACGGGTATACTCGGGGATGTGTCTGCCCTTCAGGATCTTGGCAGCGATGGCGATGTCTTCCACGCGGCCGCCGGTGCAGCTGCCGATGTAGCCCTGATTCAGCTTGATGGGGCCGTTGGCCACCACCTCGGACAGGGGATGGACATTCTCGACGCTGCTGGGGCAGGCAAGGTTCGGCTCGATCTTGGAGACATCGAACACATAGCTCTCTTCGTACTGGAAATCGGGGTCGGTGAACTGCACCTCGTAGGGGCGGACAGCACGCTTATCCACGTAGTTCAGCACGTCGGCGTTGGGCTGCATATAGGCGGTCTTGGCGCCCATCTCGACCGCCATATTGCAGATGGTCATGCGGCCTGCGACGTTCAGCTTCTCGACGTAGCTGCCGGTGAAGTCGATGGCCTTATACACAGCACCGTCAGCACGGATGCGGCCCAGAACTTCGAGGATGACGTCCTTGGGGTAGACGCCCTTCTGCGCCTCGCCGTCCAGACGGACTTCGATGATCTCCGGCACACGGAACCACAGCTCGCCGGTCATCAGGATGGTGGCCATATCGGTGGCGCCGCAGCCGGTACCCATCGCGCCGAAAGCACCGTGGGTGGTGGTGTGGCTGTCGGTGGCGACCACGATCATGCCCGGGTAGATGACGCCGGCTTCCGGCATGACCTGATGGCAGACGCCACAGTTGGTGTCAAAGTGGAAGCGCAGGTCGTTCTTCTTGGCGAACTCGCGCATCTCCTTGTGGTTTGCTGCGCTCTTGATGTCGGGGCAGGGGGCGTAGTGGTCAAAGACGAAAGCCGCCCGCTCCCGGTTCCAGACCTTCTCGCCGCCCATCTCGTAGAAGGAATAGACCGTCTGGAGATAGAGGTCGTTGATCTCGGCAAAATCGACCTTGGCGGTCACGATCTCGCCGGTGTGGACCTCGGCTCTGCCGCTGTTCTTGGCCAAGATTTTTTCGATGGCGTGCATGGTGGAATCCTCCCGTTCTCTTTTTTGAATTTTGAATATCGTATACAATTTCTTTTCGGTGGCTCTACAGTACCACGTTTCAACGCTGTTTTCAAGAGGGAAGGACCGCTTTCTCCGCTATCTCTAAATTTCAGACATCTTTTTTGTAGAGAACGACGAATATCGTATACGATATTCTATTTCTAAAATGTTTGACACGATATTTCGGAAATGATATTCTTAAATAGAAAAATAATAATATCCCGGTCTTTCCGTCCGGAAAAGCCGGGATTTCAGATCCTATGGAGGCACACCACACTATGGACAGCTTAAAAAAAGCCATGCCTGTTCGGGTACAGATCACCGCCATCCTGCGAAAAGCGCTCTTTTCCGGCGAGTACAAGAGCGGCGATGAACTGAGCCTGACCGAGACTGCCGAGCGGCTGGGCGTCAGCCGCACGCCGGTGCGGGAAGCATTCCAGACTCTGGAGGCCGAGGGCCTCATCGAGCTGCGGATGAACCGGGGCGCCATCGTCAAGACCATCGACGAGAAATACATCACCGACCATTACGAAATGCGCATCCTGCTGGAATCGGAGGCCGCAAAGCGCGCCGCCCAGCGAGGGATGCCGGACGCCGCCGACTACATCAAAAAGCTGGAAGCTCTGCAAAGCCATATGGACAGCGTTTCAACGGAGGAATACGAAGAGCTGAACCTTGCCGTCCACTCCGCCATCTGGACAGCGGCAGACAACGAGCGGCTCTACAAATTCCTGTCCAGTCTCTGGAACGGCCCCAGCGTGGGCATCGCCTCCCCGAAGCTGGACCATTATATCAAGTCCACTCAGGAACATATCGACATCCTCAAGGCCATCCAGAAACAGGATGCCAAGGCCGCCCAGAAGGAAATGGCAAAGCACATCGAGCGCAGCCTGAACAATATCCTCAAGAACTTCAAATTCCGCACATGAAAAATGGCTGAGGCCTCGCGGCCCCAGCCATTTTATTTTGCCTATTACTTGCGGAGGAAGTCCGGCAGGGGCTTACCCTGCTTGAGCCACTGATGATACTCGGCGGTCGCGGCGAACTCCACATCGCCGGCGGAGTTCAGCGCAGTCTCCACAGAGTCCTGGATCACGCCGATGATGAAGCCGACACCGACCATCTGCATGGCCACATCGTTGGAGATGCCAAACAGGGAGCAGGCCATGGGGATGAGCAGCAGAGAGCCGCCGGCCACGCCGGAAGCGCCGCAGGCACCCAGAGCGGACATGGCGCTCAGGACGATGGCGGCAGGCAGGGTCACGGGGATGCCCAGCGTGTTGGCCGCAGCCAGCGTCATGATGGTGATGGTGATAGCCGCACCATCCATATTGATGGTAGCGCCCAGAGGGATGGAGACGGAATACATATCCTTATCGAGGCCCAGCTTCTCGCACAGGGCCATGTTGACGGGGATGTTAGCCGCAGAGCTGCGGGTGAAGAAAGCGGTCAGCCCGGACTCCTTCAGGCAGCGGAACACCAGCGGATACGGGTTGCAGCGCAGATAGAGGAACATGATGAAGGGCGAAACGATGAGCGCCATAAAGAGCATGGTACCCACCAGCAGGGCCAGCAGCTTGCCATACTGGGTAAAGATGGCCAGACCGTTACCGGCCACATTGGTGTACACCAGACCCATGATGCCGAAGGGAGCCAGATTGATGATCCAGCGCACCACCTGCGACACAGCGTCGGCAGTATCGGCAAGGAACTTCTTGGTGGTGTCAGAGCCGATGTTCTTCATGGCAAGGCCGAACATGCAGGCCCAGAACAGGATGCCGATGTAGTTGCCGCTCATCAGAGAGCTGACAGGGTTGGCGACGAAGTTGGTGAGCAGGGTGCTCAGCACCTCGCTCAGACCCTGCGGTATCACATCCGACTGCGCAGCGTCTGCCAGAACGACCGACACAGGGAACATGAAGCTGGTGATAGAAGCGATAGCAGCCGCAAGGAAGGTGGTGAGCATGTACAGCCAGATGACCGTACCGAAGCGGCGGTCCAGCTTGGAGCTGCCCTGTGCCAGCGCGCTCGCCACGATGACGAACACCAGCACCGGAGCGATGCCCTTCAGTGCGCCGACGAACAGGCTGCCCAGCTCGCCGACCCAGCCTGCACCCGGCACCGCAAGCGCCAGCACCGCGCCGATGACCAGACCGACGACGATGCGAAGGATGAGGCTGACCTCATTGTACTTCTTCGCAATGGCTTTTGCACCATTCATCATATAAAACACTCCTCTGTATTTGTGCTCCCTCGGCGCACACTTTTCCTGTCTCTTACCCAAAGACAGTTGTTATTATAGCACACACGGCAGAAAAGTCAAAGGTTTTCAGTGAATTTTTCGGGCTGTTTCGGCAGATTTTTCGTTTTCAGCCTTCCTCCGCGCCGCCTCAAGTGTACGTCATAGGAATACACAATTAAAATATTTCACCGCTCAGGGCAGAAAAATCCCCCGGCAGAGTTTGTCTGCCGGGGGATAGTCATTCTTATTTATTTTTTCTGATTTTTCAGTCGTCCAGATAGGTCACTTTGCCGGGGACAAAGCCCTGGATGCCCATGCCGGGTGCATCCGAGACGGTGATATTCTTCTCGTCGAAGACCGCGCCGCCGAGGATGTGGTCCTCGCTGCAGAGCACCGGACCGTCCAAGTCCACTTTGGTGATGATCTTCTTGGCGCAGGCCAGCTCCACGGCTGCGTTGACCGAGATCTTGGCTTCCAGCATACAGCCGATCATGCACTCCACGCCGTAGACCTCTGCCGCCGAGGCGATGCGGAGGGCGTTGGTGATGCCGCCGCACTTCATCAGCTTGATGTTCACGAAATCGGCTGCGCCGGTCTGCATGATGCGCAGGGCATCCGCCGGGCTGAACACGCTCTCATCGGCCAGTACCGGCACGCTGGCGTGGCGGGTGACGTACTGCATCCCCTCGAGGTCAGCCGCCGGGACAGGCTGCTCGACGAACTCGATGTCCAGGCCCTTCTCCTGCATCTGGTCGAGGATGCGGACAGCCTGCTTTGCATTCCACGCCTGATTGGCGTCGATGCGGAGCTTGACGTCCTTGCCCACGGCCTCGCGGACGGCGGCCAGACGGGCCACGTCCAGCTCCGGGTCGATGCCCACCTTGACCTTCAGGCAGTCATAACCGCGCTGGATGGCGGTGCGGGCGTCCCGGGCCATCTTCTCGGGCGGGTTGACGCTGATGGTGATGTCCGTCACGATATTGCTGCGCGCGCCGCCCAGCATCCGGTAGACCGGGGCGCTGTACTTCTGGCCCAGCAGGTCCCACAGGGCCATATCCACGGCAGCCTTGGCGCTGGTGTTGTGGACGAGGGCCTTCTGCACGGCGGCGGTCAGATCCTCGAACTCGTCGAGGCCGCGGCCCAGGATGGCCGGGGCGATGTGGTCACGGATGGCGCCGATGATGGCACCGGTGGTGTCGCCGGTGATGACGCCGGTAGGAGGTGCCTCACCGTAGCCCACCGCGCCGGTGTCGGTGTGCAGCTCAACGATGACGTCCTCCACGCTGCTCACGGTGCGCAGCGCTGTCTTGAAGGGGACGCGGAGCGGGGTCGAGATACGGCCCAGCTTTACCTGTGTGATCTTCATGCCAGTCCCTCCTTATTCTTCCTGCATATGCACGGTGGCCGACAGCTTCTGGTAGGCGACGCGGGGCGTGCCGTCTTCCACATGGATGATGCCGCAGCGGGCAAAACCGTTCTTCTCGAGAAGATGCTGCATGATCTTGTTGTCGGCGTGGGTGTCGGCCCGCAGGCTCTCGCAGTGCTCGAGGCACCATGCGATGACCTCAGACGCCACGCCCCTGCGGTCACCCGCCGAGGCCAGCCGATGGATAGTGCCGTAAGGCACCTCATCGTTGAGCCACTGTCCGTCTTCGATTTTCGCGTAGGTGGGGTCCGGCCCGAGGATGAAGGCAAACACCGCCTCGAGACGGCCGTTCACCGTATAGACGAACAGCCGGTTGGAGTCGATGTCTTCTTCCAGCATCTCCTGCGGCGGATAGCTGTCACCCCACTGGGTCGGGTTGCCCGAATCCGCCATTGCTTTCCGGGCATGGGCATAGATCTCTAAAATTTGCTCCAGATCAGAGCGCCGTGCTCCACGAAACATTCCGTTTCCACCTTCTCTTTCCGTGCGCCGCAGCGCACTCCCGCATTTTTTCAGGTCTGGCTTTTATTGTAACACACTCTGCATCGTTTTTCCATCTTAAGACATCAAAAGACGTCCCGCAGACACGGGACGTCTTTTTTCGCAGTGTGCTCAAAGGTCAGGCCGGTGTGCGGGTGCGGGCCGCGCGGCTCTGACGGTACTCACGGGGGCTCTGGCCGTACCGCTCGTGGAACAGGCGGTAGAAATAGCTGGTGTTCTCGTAGCCGACGTAGGTGATGATCTGCTGGATGTTCCAGTCGCTGCGGCGCAGCAGGCGGGCGGCAGTCTCCATCCGGTGCTTCTGGAGCAATTCCTTGTAAGTACGGCCTGTCTGCGCCCGGACGCACTCGCTGACATAGGCCAGAGAGACGCCGTAACTGCGGGCCACATTGGAGAGGCTGGCCTCACGGTAATTCTTGGTGATCTCATCCAAAGCCGCCTGCACCAGCTCTTCGCGGCTGACGGCCGCGCCGTAGGCTTCCAGCGGGAATTTCTTGATGCTCATAGGTATCCTCCGTTGCGGCGCAGCCGGGGACATGGGGGATGTCGGATCCGGGCCGCGCTCAGGTCTCATAAGCGTCCCTCTGTTGGGAGGCTTCTGCCTATAATACGGCGCATCCGGGCCAGAAATTGCATAAGACAAGAAAAAACTCCAAAATTTTTCAGACGGGGTTTCGGCGCACATCAGAAGCCCAACATGGACAGCAGATTGAATTCTTCGGTCAGTCCTAAGTCGCTGACGGTTGCATTGTAGTGGATGGTCGCTTTGGTCAGTGCTTCGTTTCCATCCGACTCGACCTTCATGTTGGCCCAGTCTGCTTCGCTGCCGCTGTAGTAGATGTCCTTCAGCTTGTAGCAGTTTTCAAAGGCGCTGAGCTCGATAGATGTCACAGACTTCGGGATATAGACCGCCTTCAAATCTGCGTACCAGAACACCTGATGCGGGAGCTTCTGGATGCCCTTTGAAAGCGCCAATTTTTCAATTCCGGAGAACGCGAACGCATTCTCGCCGACACTCGTCACCGTATCGGGCAGTTTCACTTCTTTGACTTGCAGGCTCCGCAGTGCAGCGTCTCCAATCGTTTTCAGATGAGAGGGCAGATTGATCTTCTGGATGGGGCAGGCAAAGAATATTTGACTGGGGAGCTCTGCGATATTGTCGTTCAGCTGGACTTCTGCCAGACTTGTGCAGCTTCCAAATGTGCTTGCCGTACCAGATGTGTTGGCCTCGAATTTCGGATTGCCCTTGATAACGAGCTTTTTCAGATATTCATTATCATAGAACGCAGCATATCCGATCTTCGTCACACTGGCCGGGATGGTGGCTTCCAGCAGTCTGTCTTTGTAGAACGCATATTCTCCGATGGTCAGCAGCCCTTCCGGGAAAGTGACGTTCCGGAGTGCCGTACATTTCTGGAAAGCTTGGTCTCCGATCGACTTGAGGGTGGTCGGCAGAGAAATACTGGAAAGCAGGGTGCAGTTTTCAAAGGCGCTGCTGCCGATGTCCGTCAGTCCTTTCGGCAGAGAGATGCCCGTCAGTGCGGTACAGCCCTTGAAAGCGCTGTCTCCGATGGTGGTCAGCCCCTCCTGCAGGGTGATGCCGGTCAAGGCCGTGCAGCCCTCAAATGCGTGCCCTTCAATGGAACGGACGCCTTTTGGAAGAGAGATACTCGTCAGGCCGGTACAGCCAAAAAACGCCTGATAGCCGATATGCTCTACTGTTTCCGGCACCTTGATACCGGTCACACCGGTACAGCCCTGCAATGCCGAAACACCAATGCTTGTGACGGAAATTTTTCCGCTGACCGTATCGACACCATCCGGCAGTACCACACTGCCAGAGGGAATCACGCCATTTCCATCATAGCCGGACAGTTCCAGACCCTTGCCATCCGAGCGGAATGTCCACACGACCCCGTCCGCTGTTCCATTGCGGAGTGTCTCATACTGCTCCGGCGTCACGTTGTAGACGATTTTCGACCGGTTCCAGCTGTCGTTGCCGGAGTCGATGGAAACTTTCTTCCACTCCGACTCGCTGCCCTCGTAGTAGAACGTATAGCCCGTCACCCGGGTACAGTTAAATGCATTTTTTCCAATTTGTTTGAGGCTGTGGGGCAAATAGATGTCAGGCGCTCCTGTATTGTCAAATGCGTTGTTGCCGATCTCTTCCACGCCCGGCATCAGCTTGATGCTCGTGAGCGTGCTGTCCGCGAAAGCATTCTTTCCGATCTTCTTGACATTTCCCGGGATGGACATTTCACTGACACCGGCATATGCAAAAGCCGACTCGTCGATGGTGGTCAGCGTATCGGGGAGCGCCAAAGCCACACTTCCATCCAGCGCCGTATAGAACGCCTCTTCCCCGATGCGCTCGAGCTTTGCCGGGAGATGGATGACATTCAGGCTTCGGCAGACTGCAAAAGCACCCTCCGGTATCTCAGTGATGCCGTCATTCAGGTATACTTCTTCCAGATTACTGCAATAGTAGAACATGCGCTTTCCCAGCTTGGCCGGGCCTTTGATAGTCACTTTTTTCAGGCTTTCCGCAGCAGAAAATGCCCAGTCGCTAAACTCAGTGACCGTCGCCGGAACGGTGATCTCCGTGATGGCTTCGCCGTCAAAGATGCCGCCGGCGATGGCCGTAATGGTGTAATCTCCCAGCTTCTCCGGGAAGGTCACGCTCTGGGGCAGAGTGCCTTTTTCCTTGTCATAGCCGACAATCGTGCCGGTGGTTCTGCTTGTGGGGCTGACCACCCAGAAAATGCCCGTTGCTGGGTCAGCCAGCGTCACCGTCTCGCCGGGCAGCGGGTCCGGCTCCGGCGTCGGAATGGGGTCAGGGTCCGGTGTAGGCGTCGGGTCGGGTGTCGGGGCAGGGTCCACCGTGGACGAACCTCCGCTGGAGCTTCCTCCTCCGCCGCCTCCACCGCCGCAGCCTGTCAGAAGCATTGCTGCTATCAGGGCTGCAGCCAGCACAGCCATCATCTTATGAGAAATCTTATTTTTCGACCGCATATCACTTTCTCCTCTCTTGTTCTTAACTTTTATCTTACCCCCCCCCCGGCGCTTTTTGTCAATGATTTCCAAATCTTTCTCTGTTTTGCTCAAATGCGTTGCAAAATTTTGGAGAAACAAGCAAAAGCTGCCGCCCGCCTCGGGCAGCAGCTTTTCAGGAAAAGAAAAAGAGGAAAACAGAACTCAGAACATCTTCTCGTGGTGATACCGGCCCGTGCGCAGGAACTCCACCCACTCGGCGATGTTCACGGCGTGGTCGCCGATGCGCTCGAGGTACTTGATGACCATCAGCACATCCAGCGCGGCGTCCACTTTGCCGGGGTCGGCGGCGATCTCCGCCGCCAGCATCCGCTTGATGGTGTTGAAGTCGTAGTCCACCGCGTCGTCGGCGTCGATGACGGCTTTTGCCGCCGCCTCATCTTCTGCCGCAAAGGCGCTCATGGCGTCCTGCAGCATCTTGTGGGCTTTACGGCCCATCTCAATGCTCCTGCTCACGGCGGGGTCGCCCGCCTTGCGGACACCGGCCAGATGGGGGACGATCTCCGCGATGTCGGCGGCATGGTCACCGATGCGCTCCACGTCTGTCACCACTTTCATGGCAGCAGAGATAAAGCGCAGATCACTTGCCACCGGCTGCTGACGCAGCAGCAGGGTCATGCAGCGGTGCTCGATGTCCCGCTCCATCCGGTTGACCTCGGTGTCGCCCTTGATGATGCCCTTTGCTTCCTCGGCGTCCGCCGTGCAGAGGGCTTCCAGCGCATCTTCCACCGCGTCGGCAGAGAGCTGGCTCATCTTGGCCAACAATTCCTTCAGGGCCGCGAGGTCGGCTTCGTACTGTGTGCGTGTGCTCATATCGCAAACCCTCCTTTTTAACCGAAGCGGCCCGAGATATAGTCCTCGGTGCGCTTATCCTTCGGGGTGCTGAAAATTTCGCTCGTGGGGCCGCACTCCACCAGCTCACCCAGCAGGAAGAAGGCCGTGCGGTCGCTGATACGGGCCGCCTGCTGCATGTTGTGGGTGACGATGACGACGGTGTAGTTCTTTTTCAGCTCGCTCATCAGCTCTTCCACCTTCATGGTGGAGCCGGGGTCGAGGGCGCTGGTGGGCTCGTCCATCAGCAGGACTTCGGGCTTGACAGCCAGAGCCCGGGCGATGCACAGGCGCTGCTGCTGGCCGCCGGAGAGGCCCAGCGCGCTCTTTTTCAGGCGGTCTTTCACCTCGTCCCAGAGGGCAGCGCCCCGCAGGGAGCTTTCCACCAGCTCATCCAGCTCCGCCTTATTGCGGACGCCGTGGAGCCTGGGGCCGTAAGTAATATTGTCGTAGATGCTCATGGGGAAGGGGTTCGCCTTCTGGAAGACCATACCCACGCGGCGGCGCAGGTCGGTCAGCTGCATCTCCTTTGAGAAAATATCCTCGCCCCGGAGCCGGACGTCGCCCTCGATGCGGACGTTCGGCACAAGGTCGTTCATCCGGTTCAGGGTCTTGAGAAAGGTGGATTTGCCGCAGCCCGAGGGGCCGATGAGGGCAGTGATCTCCTGTTCGCCCACGTCCAGCGAGATGCCCTTGAGGGCCTTGAAGTCGCCGTACCAGAGGTTCAGATTTTTTGCCGAGATGACCGGCATATTGTTATCCATAAAATACCCCTTACTGTTTCTGTTTGAGCTTTGTTTTTGCCAGACGGGCTGCGAGGTCGATGAGAAGCACCAGGACCAGCAGCACTGCGCCGATGCCCCAGGCGGAGGCGAAGTCGCCGTCCTCGAAGGCCCGCAGATAGAGCAGGACGGAGAGGGTCGCGCCGTTGGATGTGTACGCCTTGGCGATGCTGCCTGCAATAACTTCCGCCGCACCGGCGGTGAAGAGCAGGGCCGCGCTCTCGCCCACGATACGGCCCACGGCCAGGATGCAGCCGGTGACGATGCCGTCGATGCTGCAGGGCAGCACGATGGTGCGGATGATGTGCCACTTGCCCGCGCCGAGGCCCAGAGCGCCCTCCCGGTAGCCCTGCGGCACCGTTTTGAGGGACTCCTGCGTGGTGCGGATGATGGTGGGCAGGTTCATGACCACCAGCGTCAGGCTGCCGGAGAGCAGGCAGGTCTTAAAGCCCATGGTCTGGGCGAAGACCAGCATACCCACGAGGCCGTAGATGATGCTGGGGATGCCCGCCAGCGTCTCATTCGTGAACTCGATGACCTCAATGAGCTTCCGGTTGGAGGCGTATTCCGTGAGGTAAACTGCCGCGCCCACGCCCAGCGGAAGGACGATGAGCAGGGTGAGCAGGATGACATATAACGTGTTGAGGATGGCGGGCAGGATGCCGTCAGTGCCTTTCAGGACGCTGGCGGTGGTGGAAAGGAATCCCCAGCTGATGTGGGGGATGCCCCGCACCAGTACCAGCCCGATGACGCCCACCGTGAGGGCGATGACCAGCACTGCCGCCGCCCAGACCAGCGCGGTCATGATGACGTTCCATGTGCGGCGGGAGGGGGAGAAGTCACTTTTCATCCCTGTTTCCTCCCTTCAGCACAGCGTTGAGCAGCACATTGATGACCATGATGAAGACGAACAGCACCAGCGCGATGCTGAACAGCGCCTGCTTCTGCAGGCCGCTGGCGTAGCTCATCTCCTTGGCGATGGCCGTGGTCAGGAAGGTGACGCTGCGGAAGAGGCTGTCCGGCATATTGGGGCTGTTGCCGGCCACCATCATGACGGCCATTGCCTCGCCGATGGCGCGGCCGATGCCCAGAACGATTCCGGCTGCAATGCCGCTCCTGGCCGCCGGGATGCTGATCCTGAACCAGGTTTCCGTATCGGTCGCCCCCAGTGCCAGACTGCCCTGTTCATACTCGGGCGGCACGGCGTTGAGGGCCGTCACCGACACCGACACGATGCTGGGCAGTATCATGATGGACAGCACCACGATGGCCGACAGCAGGCAGGCGCCCGATGCCTTGCCAAACACCTTCGCCACCGCAGGCACCAGCACCTGCATGCCCAGCAGACCGAACACCACGCTGGGGATTCCGCTCAGCAGCTCCACCGCCGTGACGACCACATTGCGCACGCCGGGAGCTGCCGCTTTCGAGAGGAACACTGCTGTCAGCAGGCCCACCGGCACACCGATGAGGGACGCGCCCAGGGTGCCATAAATACTCGAAAGCACGAAGGGCAGGATGCCGTACTTCGGCTCGGACGCCGTGGAGGCCCACTCGGTGCCGAAGAGGAATTTCAGCGGGCCGATCTTTCCGATGGCGGGCAGGCCCGACAGGAACATATAGATGGTAATGACAGCCACGCAGCCCACGGCAAGGATGCCGCAGAGGAAGAAGATGGCATTCATGACAGCTTCCAGCCATTGGGCCGGGGTGCGGGGCAGCTCGAATTTTTTCATAAAAACACCTGAGGGCTCCCTCACAAAATCACTCGTTCACCGGCACAGCGCCTGCGGTGCGGATGAGGTCGGTAGCGTCAATGCTGGCAGCAAAGTCGAAGAACGCCTGAGCCTGAGCGGAGAGGGTGACGGAGTCGTTGGTGACGAACACGAAGGGGCGCTGCACCTCATAGCTGCCGTCCTTGACGGTCTCCTCGCTGCACTCCACGCCGCCGACGGTCACAGCCTTGACGGTGTCGCCGACGGCAGACAGGGAAGCGTAGCCGATGGCCAGAGGATTGGCCTCCACAGCGCTGATGACAGCGCCGGTAGCCGTCAGCTCCTGCGCATACTTGCAGGAATCCTTGACGTCCACGATGCTCTCGAAGCCATCGCGGGTGCCGGAGCCAGCCTCGCGGCCCACCAGAACGATCTCGCCGTCGTCGCCGCCGACCTCGGACCAGTTGGTGATCTCGCCGGTGAACATCTGCTTGAGCTGGTCAACGGTCAGGTCCTCGACCTTGCTGTCCTTGTTGACGATGATGGCGATGCCGTCCAGAGCTACGATGGTGCCGGTGACGCCGGTCTCGTCAGCCTTCAGGGCGCGGGAAGAAAGGCCGATGTCCAGAGTCTTATCGGCAGCGCCGGTGATGCCTGCGCCGGAACCGGTGGGGTCATAGCTGATGGTGACATCCGGCTCGATCTCAGCGAAGCCCTCGGTCAGGGCGGCGATGACGTTCTTCATAGAGGTGGAACCGCCGGTGGCGACATTGCCGGACAGCGCAGCCGTAGAAGAAGCGGATGCGGCGGCAGAAGAGGCAGCAGTGGAAGAAGCTGCGCCGCCGCAGGCGGTCAGGGCAGCAGCAGCGGCAGCGGCGCCGCAGATGGACAGGAACGAACGACGAGTGATCTTTTTCATCATAATATCTCCTTCAACTGGGCCGGCCCTTTTGTTCTGGCCGGGCTGTTTTCCTTTTCCTTGTTGTGTCTCTCTTGGGACGCCTTTATTGTAGCGCACCGCCCATCCTGCTGCGACCATGGCGACGCAAAATGCAGGTAAAGCTTTGTGCGGTGTTTTTGCGCTGCTGTCATCCTCTGGTAAAGCCGGTGTGGAAAATAGGACGCTCGATTTTACATTCCCGGTCAAACTGTCAAAAATCTGCACTTTCGTTTGTGCATCCCGCCCGCTGAGGGGTGCAAAAAAGGCTGCTTCACAGAACGTAAAGCAGCCTTTCAGACCCTATTATCGAATCAGAATTTCTCTTCCGTGCCGTCCGGGCGGTAGAGCTGGACATATCTGCGCCACTTGTCCGCGCCCATCACCCGGCTGTAGCAGTCGGCCAGCTCTTTGTTGGCCGTCTCCGCATCCAGCGTCTCCCCCTCGGCGGGCAGGACCAGCACCCGGAACCATGCGTCGAAAAGATGCTCCGTCCAGCCGGTGTCAACGGCCCCGCAGCGGGCATAAAAGCCCAGACGCCGGACGGCCATGGCCTCGTCGTCAGCCTTCTCGGGACACTCGGCCTCAATGAGGATAGCCTTTGCGCCCTCCTCGTGGGCGGGCAGAGCGGCCAGCAGACGTGCGCCAATGCCGGTGCTGCGGTAGACGGGCAGGACGGAGAAATAGTCCAGCTGGCTCACTTCACAGCCCATAGGCCGCACCATCAGCAGATAGGACACCAGCGTCTCCCCCTCGAACACGCCCCAGGTGTGGGCCATGCCGACGGCTTCACTGTTCAGTATCATGCTCAGGGGTTTCAGCTCGCTGGGCGGGAAGTCGCGGCGCATCTCGTCCAGATACACCCGCGTCAGCTCGTCGGCGGTGAGTTTCTTCCACGTAAAGGTCTGGGGCTTCATATCAAAATTCCTTTCTGATAAAAATACCGCCGGGCCGGGCGCAGCGGCCCGTTCCCGGCGGTGCTCAATCTTTGCTTTTTACAGCTGCTTGCGCAGGGCATCGTACACAGCCTGCACATCGCCCTTGATGACCACCTGGCAGGCGTTCTTGGCCGGGCGGATGACGCCCTCTGCGCCTGCGGCCTTGGCAGCGGCCTCATCCACGGAGGCGTAGCTGTGTACCTCAAAGCGGAGGCGGGTGGCGCAGTAATCCACCTTGACGATATTGTCCTTGCCGCCGAGGGCTTTCAGGATGCCGGAGGCCAGTGCCTCGCTCTCGGCAGAGCTCATGCTGGGCGTCTCGGCCCCGCCGTTTTTATGGTTGTGATAATACTTGCGTCCAAAGTAGAAGCAGGCCATAGCCACCATGGCGAGAACGATCTTGAACGGCAGCGTGATCGGAAGGAATGTGACGATGAGTGCGATGACGATAGCAGCGATCCAGCTGTAAATATCCATTCCCAAAAACATACGATAATTCCTCCTTTGGGGAACGATGCGGCGGGCGCTTCCGGCAGGAAGCCGCCCGGACCCAGTCCGGGTACAACACCATATTAACATACTGCCGGGAAAAAAGAAAGCCTTTTCGGGTATCTTTCGGCCCGAGAGCTTGCATCCCGGGCCGGAATCGGGTACTATAAAGACAGTATATCCCCAATACACGGAAGGAGCATCCTTATGGAATGGACTGATATTCGCCTGACCGTATCCAAAGCCGACGCCGAGGCCGCTGAGGCCGTGGCCACCATGATCGCGGAGGGCGGCATTTATATCGAAGATTACAGCGACATCGAGGAACAGGTGGAGCAGATCGCCCACGTGGACCTCATCGAGCAGGAGCTGCTGGACAAGCCCCGGGACACTGTCATCATCCACATGTACCTCGAGCCGGGCGCTTCGCCGGTGGAGACGCTGGCCCTCATCGCAGCCCGGATGGAGGCCGCAGGCATCCCCTACACCTCCGAGACCGAGGGCGTGGAGCAGGAGGACTGGCAGAACGGCTGGCGCAAGTATTACCACCCGATGGACGTGGGCCAGCGCCTCGCCATCGTGCCGTCCTGGCAGGACTACGACACCGACCGCGTCAAGCTCATCCTCGACCCGGGCCTTGCTTTCGGCACCGGCGGCCATGAGACCACCAACCTCTGCCTCGAAGTGCTGGACGAGCGGGTCAAGGGCGGCGAGCGGGTGCTGGACATCGGCACCGGCAGCGGTATCCTCGCCATCGCAGCCCTCAAGCTGGGCGCAGCCGTGGCTGAGGGCGTGGACATCGACCCCGTGGCCGTCCGCACCGCCGGCGAGAACGCCGCCCTCAACGGCGTAGCCGATAAGCTGACCGTCCTCGTGGGCGATCTGTCCGACAAGGCCAGCGGCAAGTACGACATCATCACGGCCAACATCGTGGCCAACGCCATCATGTCGCTGGCCCCCGCCGTCCCCGGCCTGATGGCCGACGACGCCGTCTTCATCGCCAGCGGCATCATCGACAGCCGGAAGGATGAGGTCATCGCCGCGCTGGAAGCCGCCGGCCTCGCCGTGCTGGAAGTGAAGGAGAAGCGCGGCTGGGAGTGCATCGTCTGCAAAAAAGCGTAAGGCCAACCTCTCAGTCAGCGCTTCGCGCTGCCATTGCCGGGTTGCGGCTCCCAGCATTCGCTTCGTGCTTGAAAAGCACTTGCGCCTTGCTGGCCGCGGCCCCAACAACGACTCCCTGCTTCCGCCACTGGCGGCGGTCGTCGTTATTGCCCCTAATAGGGGAGCCTAAGATGTAAAGGATCAAAAATATGCCGCACCGTTATTTTACCACTGAAATTTCCGACGGCACCGCCGTGCTGCGGGGGGCCGACGCCCACCATCTCTCCCGCGTGATGCGGGGCAAGCTGGGGGACATCGTCATCCTCTGCGACGGCAGCGCCGTCGAGTATACTGCCACCATCACCGGTTTCGGCGACGAGACGGTGGAGTTCAGCGTGGAGCCGGGCTATCCCAGTACCGCAGAGCCCACCGTAGACGTCACCCTGCTGGTGGGCTACCCCAAGCAGGACAAGCTGGAGCAGGTCATCCGCCACGGCGTCGAGCTGGGCTGTGACCACTTCATCCCGTTTTTCAGCCGCTACTGCGTGGCCGCGCCCAAGAAGGAAGAGCAGAAAAACGAGCGCTACAACCGCATCGCCTTTGAAGCCGCCAAGCAGTGCGGCCGGGGCGTACTGCCGGATGTGGCCCTTCCGCTGTCCAACTTCGGGGCCGTCTGCCGCAGCCTCGACCAGTATGACCTCGTGCTCTTCTGCTACGAGTGCGGCGGCGCACCCCTGCGCCAGCTTCTGGCTGAGGCCAAACCCGCCGATGGCGAAAAGCTGAAGATCGCCATCATCACCGGCGCAGAGGGCGGTTTCGCCGTCGAGGAAGCTGAGATGGCCGCAAAAGCCGGCGCAAAGACCGTCGGCCTCGGCCCCCGCATCCTCCGCTGTGAGACGGCCCCGCTGGCCGTTGTCTCTGCCGTCATGACCCTGACGGGGAACCTCGAGTAAGTTCTGACATCAGAAACGGCGTCCCGCCGAGGTGGGACGCCGTTTCTCTTTATCTTGCATCTGCATCCCGCAGGGCCTTTTTGATGGCCAGCAGATTCTGCGGGCTCATGGAGAAGCTGCGCAGTCCGAGGTGGAGATACTGGGTCGCGTTGACGGCATTGCCGACGGCGAGGCCGCAGATGGTGACGGGGATGTCCGCTTTCCTGGCGGCGTCCACCACCATGGCGATGAGCTTTTTCATGGCCGGGCTGGCGGGGCGGTAGTAGTGCTCGGCAATGGCCAGTTCCCGGCTCACCGCGTGGGTGTACTGGGTCAGATCGTTGGTACCGATAACGAAGAAGCGGCAGCCGTGGGCAGTGAAGTCCTCTGCTGTCAGGCAGGCGGCGGGTACGCTGAGCATGACGCCGAAGGGGACATCCGGCTCGAACTCTACGCCCCGCTCGGTGAGCTTGCGGCGGCAGTGGTCTACCACCTGCATGGCGGAATCCCAGTCCTCGATGTCCGTCACCATGGGGAACATGACCCGCAGCGGGCCTTTTGCGGCGGCACGCATGAGGGCGCAGATCTGAACTGCCATCTGGGGCAGATTGCGCAGGCTGCTGCGGATGCCCCGCAGGCCCAGCTTGGAGGACTGGACGCCCTGATATGCGTCGGCCATGGTGCGGTCAGCACCGAAGTCGAAGGTGCGCACCGTCACCATCTTTCCCTTGGCGGCGGCGAGGCAGGAGGTGTAGAACAGATACTGCTCCTGCTCGTCCATGGCATGGCCGGGCATCATCATGTAGCTGCTGCGCAGCAGGCCCACGCCGGACGCGCCGGACTCCATCGCGGTCCCCACGTCCTCGGGGCCGAAGCAGTTGGCCAGAAGCTCGAACTCCTCGCCGTCCCGGGTGCGGTTGGGCAGCTCAAGCTGGGCGTTCAGCTCCTTGTTCTGGCGCTGCATCTCGCAGATGCAGGTGATGGCGCTCTGCCGGGCGGCGGCATCCGGGTCAAGGATGCACTCGCCCTCGGTGGCGTTCAGGATGACCTCGCGGCCGTCGCAGTCTTTCAGGAAATCTTCGCCCACCTGGGTGATGCCCGGGATGTTCAGCGAGCGGGCGATGATGGCCGCATGGCTCTGGCCGCTGCCCTCGGCGGTGATGAGGCCGAGGATGCGGCCCGCCGGGACGCTGAACAGATCGGTGGGCATGAGCAGGTCAGACGCAAGGATGACCGGGTGGTCGAGGGCCAGCCAGCTGCGGATCCGGTGGCAGAGGATGTTGGTGATGCGCTGGGTCACGTCGAGGATGTCCACGCTCCGCAGCTGCATGTAGGCATTGTCCTTCATGGCGGCCAGCTGGGCGGCGTAGCGGTGGCCCACACGGTCCATTGCCTCGGCGGCACCGACGCCGGCCTTTATCTGGAAAGCCACCTCATTCATGAAGCCCTCGTCTTCCAGCATCATGCTCTGGAACAGGAAGATGGCCTGCTCCGAGGGCGCGGCGCGGCCTGCCATCTCGTCCAGCTCCTGCTGAGCGACCTTGATGGCGTCTTCCAGCGCCTGCTTTTCCTGTTCGGGGTGGAAAGGCCCCTCGCCGAACACCAGCGGCGGGCGGTCCAGCCGGCTGACCTGACCCAGCACGAGACCGGGCGATGCGGTAAAGCCCTTATATACCTTCATATTTCCATCTCCTCCGGCGGCACTCTGCCGGTCAGCGCCCGGCAGACCAGTGCCTGCAAAAAGGTGTTGGGCAGCAGAGCGGCCCGCGCGGCCTGCGCCGGGCCTGCTTCACCCTCGAACAGCGGCTCGAAGCTCCTGAGGCGCTCGAAGTCGCATTTTGCAAGGAAAGCTTCTCCCAAAGTACGGGTGGTGTAGTAGGGGGCGGGGTCTACGCCCACGTCCTCAGCCGCGGCTTCCAGCGGGGCAAGCTCTGCATCCGAGAGTTTTGCCAGCAGGAGAGCAGCGTCTGCCGTCAGGGTGGAGGGGTGCTTTTCCCGCACGTCCTTCTGGACGGCCTCGAAGGCCGCATGGAATGCGGCGGCATCCGCGCTGCTCTCAGCCCCGCTGTCCACAGCGTAGGCGCAGCCCCGCAGCCGCCCGAAGGCCCGCAATGTATCGTGGTAGCCCAGCTCGATGTTCCGCCGGGCAGTGGCGGGCTCGAAGTGGAGGATGTCGCCCAGCTCCCAGTAGCTTCGGATGAGGGTGGTGGGCAGGCCGGTGCGGTTGGGGCGGGTGATGCCCACACCCTCCAGGTCCACACAGACCAGCTCTTCTGCACCCATCTTCTGGGCCAGCGCGGTGGGCATATTGTCCCGGTAGCCGCCGTCGAGGTAAGACACCCCGTCGATGGTGTGGGCCCGCAGGGCGGGAAAGCAGGCTGCAGAGGCCAGCAGGTAGTCTTTCACCTTGCCTTCGGGGATGTCTTCCAGCGGAAGCTCCCGGGCCTTGAGGGTCTTCTGCTCCACGGTCACAAGGCCCAGCCGGATGGGGCTTGTGCGGAGTTTATCTTCGTCCAGCACCCGCTCGACGATCGCTTCCAGCGGAGTGACGTCCATGCCGCCCTGAGTCACAGCGTCTTTGAGGAATGCGTGCAGCTCGGAAAGCGGCGCATCCTCGGCGGGCAGCTCCATCACATCCTGGCTGCGGATGGTCAGCCACATGTCCCGGGCCGTCTCGTAGAGGTCGAGGGCGAACATGGCGCCGTTCAGGCTGCCGACGCTGGTACCCGTAATGATTTGGGGCCGCCAGCCCAGCTCGGTCAGCGCCCGCCAGACGCCCACCTGATAGCTGCCGCGGGCGCCCCCGCCCGCCAGCACCAGCGCCTTTACGGGGGTGTTGTTCTGCGCCATGTTTTCTGCCTCCTTTGATGCGTTCCGGTTTTGCCTAGATTATAGCATATTTCCCGGGAGATTTCTCTCTGTTTTTGTAACAAAAAATGTGCTATAATAAATTCACCTTGCCAGAACGATTCAGGAGGACGACAGATGCACCGCAAGCAATGGATTTTCGACATGGACGGCACCCTCACCGACAGCATGACCGTGGTGTGGCAGGGCGCACCGCTGGAGCTGCTGCGCCGCTATGGCCGCACCGCAAGACCCGGCATCCACGATGTTCTGCTGAGCATGGGGATGGTGGAGGGCGCGGAGTATCTCATCCGCACCTACGATCTACCCCTGACCCTCCGGGACTACGAGCCTGCCATGCGGCAGGTCATCCGGGACCTGTACAAAAAAGTTGAGCTGAAGCCCGGCGTCCGGGAGATGCTGGCCCGGCTGAAAGCCGAGGGCGTGCGGATGTGCATCTGCTCCAACACCTGGGCAGAGCAGTGCGAAGAAGTGCTCACCCGGCTGGGCGTCGCAGACTATTTCGAGTTCTTCTACACCGCACAGGGCGCGAAGAGCAAAGCTCACCCCGAGGTGTTCCACGAAGTCCTCGAGCGGCTGGGCGGCAGCGAACCCGCCGACGCCGTCGTCTGCGAGGACGCTGTCTACGCCACCCGTACGGCCAGGCAGTGCGGCTTTTACCTCATCGACATCGAGGATGAGACCAGCGCTGCCGATAAGCCCGAATTGCAGCGCCTCGCCGACCAGTACATAACGGATTGGACGCAGCTGGACTGGACAAAATTATAAAGAAACGGGGAGGCCCTTCCGGGCCTCCCCATTGCTTTATCGGAACTGCTTTTCCAGATAATCTTTCAGCGCCGTGCGGGCTGCAGGCTCCCGCCCGCGGGGGACAGGGACCCGTGCGCCGCTCTGCATCCAGAACTCACCCGCCGCCAGCTGGGACACCGCCGCCAGATTGACCACATAGGAGCGGTGGAGCTGGACGAAGCGCTCATCCGCCAAAAGCGGCTGGGCCACCTGTGCGAACGGCACCCGGACAGACAGGGACGGCACATCCTCGCCGCTGGCAAGATGGAAATGCACCACATGGTGGGTACACTCGAGGTATTCGATGTCCGCGAAGGGCAGCACCCGCAGACCCGACGCCGTGGCTACCGGGATGGCCGGGCCGTACTCCGGCTCGGCGGCCCGGGCCAGCAGAGCGATGAGCTGTTCCGGCGGGACAGGCAGCAACAAATACTGCATGGCGTCCACCCGGTAGGCGCTGTAGGCGTGGGCGGGCGTATGGGCCAGAAAAGCCAGCGGGCTGCGCCGCCCCCGGCTGCGGAGTGCAGCCGCTGCCCGCAGCGACGCGGCGGCTGCCGTGGACGGCAGCTCGATGAGGTACAGCTCGTACCGCTCCCCGGCGTCGTCCCGGGCCAGCAGGGCCTCCGGGCTGTCCAGCTGCTCGATGATGCAGGCGTCGTCCCGCCGGGCATAATAGTCGAGACACTGCCGCTCCACCCGGCTGCGGAGGACGCTGTCCGGGCTGCACACCGCGATATGAAATATCATTCCGAAGCCCCCTTTCGGGCCTGCCGCCGGCGCTTGCTTTTTCGGCCCGGCGGGAGTATCATTGTTATAAATAACAAAAGGAGAAACTGCTATGGAAATGCCTTTCGTCAGCATCATCGTCCCTGTGTACAATGCCCAGAGCCACCTGAGCCGCTGCCTCGAAAGCATCTGCGGGCAGGAGTACAAGAACCTCGAGCTCATCGTCATCAACGACGGCTCCAAAGATAAGAGCCTGCCCGTCTGCGAGGAGTTCCGCAAAAAGGACAGCCGCATCCTGCTGGTGGACAAGGCAAACTCCGGCGTGTCCGACACCCGGAACCTCGGCCTGAAGCTTGCCGGCGGCAAGTACGTCCAGTTCGTGGACAGCGATGACTACATCGCCCCGGACTACACGGCCCGGCTGGTGGAGGCGGCAGAGAAGACCGGGGCCGACCTCGTCATCTCGCCCTACACCATGGTCATCCCCGCCGGGGCGTCGAAGCCGGAACAGGTGCTGGAAAAGATCCAGGACGACCTCGGCGTCATGCATGTTGCACGCCCGCCGGAGAACCGGGAATACGGTTTCCTGCCCGAGGGCGTCTACGACAAGGACACCTTCGCCCGCCGCCTGATGGATAAGCCCGCCTCTTACTTTTACAGCGTGCTCTGGAACAAGCTCTACCGCCGCGACATCCTCACTCGGCACGACATCCGCTTTACCAGCGAGATGCGCTGGGCCGAAGACCTCGTGTTCAACATGCAGTATATCCAGTACGCCGAAGTCTTTGCGTCCATTCCGCAGCCCGGCTACTACTACGTCCAGAACCCTCAGAGCATCTGCCACACCCAGATAAAGCCTGCCACTCTGGTGCAGAACAAGATCCAGGTGTTCCACTACTACAAGGACCTCTACACCCGGCTTGGGATGTATGAGCAGGTGCGGCCCCAGCTCTACAAATTCCTCATCGACATCGCCGAGAGCACGTACCCCTCCGGCCCCTTCAAGAAGGTCATCGACGAGGCGAAAGCCTACTGGAAAGAGCACCGGGCAGAGCTGGAACAGAAATTATAACGAGAAACAAAAACGGGCTGTTGCACATCCCAACCTCTCAGTCTCGCTGTCGCTCGACAGCTCCCCTACCGAGGGGAGCCTCTGGCGAAGAGATAAAGCTTTACGAAATGCCAAAGCCTCTCCTCGATAGGAGAGGTGGCATTGCGAAGCAATGACGGAGAGGTTGTCGATATGCCGCAGCCCTTGTTTTATTTGTTACGCTCCGATGGCGGCACACTTCTTAGCCAGCCAGTCGCGCTCGTCCTCGGTCAGGCGGGGAGCCAGCTTCTCGAAGACCTCGCGGTGGTAGGCGTTCAGCCAATCCAGCTCGTCGCGGCTCAGAACGCCCGGGACGATGGGGGAGGTGGCGATCGGCACGAACGTGATGGGGCGGAATGCCAGGAACTCGCCGTACTGGTTGGATGCCTTGTGGTAGCACTCCAGCTCATTCTCGATGCGGATGCCCACGACGCCGCCCTCATAGACGCCCGGCTCGTCGGTGACGATCATGCCCGGCTTGAAGACGGTGGTGTTGCGGCCGTTCAGGGCGTGGGGGCCTTCGTGGACGTTGCCCACGTGGCTGACGCTGTGGCCGGTGCCGCAGCGGTAGTTGATGAGGTGGCGCCACAGCGGCTCACGGGCGATGGTGTCCAGCATATGGCCGTCGCAGTAGTCCAGCCAGACAGCCCGGGCGATGTCGATATGGCACTGTAAAGTCCAGGTGTAGAACAGGCGCTCGTCCTCCGTCAGCTCACCCAGCGGGTAGGTGCGGGTGATGTCGGTGGTGCCGTCCATATAGGTCGCGCCGCTGTCCACCAGCAAAAAGCCCTTCTTCTCGAGCTTTGCGTGGTCTTCCTCAGTGGCGTGATAGTGCATCATGGCGGCGTTGGGGCCGTAAGCTGCAATGGTGCCGAAGCTCTCCGTCAGGAACTTGTCCTGTGCGCTGCGGTACTTGTGGAGGATCTCGTCGATGGTCAGCTCCGTCAGCTCTCCGCCGGCAGCCAGACGGTTCTCCAGCTCGATCTGGAAGCGCACCATAGCCACGCCGTCGCGGATGTGAGCTTCGCGGGTGTGAGCCAGCTCGACTTCGTTCTTGACGCCCTTCATGGGCAGCAGGGGGTCGGCCTCGTCCTTGACGGTCAGAGCCGGGTTGGCCTGCAGGGTCTGGTAAACAGCGTAGTTGACGGAAACGGGGTCGGCCAGAACGGTCTGCTCTTCGGTCTGGGCGGCGAGGAAGGTAAGCACATCGTCGTACTCGGCCAGCTCCACGCCGTTTTCCTTCAGCTCCGCAGCAGCCTCGGCGCTGACACGGGCGGTGTTGATGAAGAGCGTCGCCTTATCGGGGGTCACATAGCAGTAAGCCATGGCATAAGGGGTGCATTGAATGTCCATCGCACGCAGATTGAGCAGCCATGCCAGATTGTCCAGCTTGCCCACCAGCTGTGCGGTGCAGCCCAGCTCAGAGAGCTTCGCACGCAGCTGACCCAGCTTCTCGGCAGGGGAGAAGCCTGCGTACTCTTTCGGCAGGAGCCATGCCGGGGTAGCGGGCAGGGCGGGACGGCCCTCCGTCCACAGCTCGTCCTCGAGGTTCAACAGCTTGATGGTGCCTTTCTTGGCGTCCAGTTCTTTCTGCAGGCTGCGCACCAGACCGCAGGAAGCAGTCAGGCCGCAGAGGCCCAGCTTGCCACCCTCGGGCAGGACTTTGCCGCAGTACTGCTCGGCGGTCGGCACGCCCGGCTCACCCATCCGCATCAGCTGGATCTCCGTGCCAGCGATCTCCTTCTCGGCCTGCACGAAGTAACGGCCATCGGCCCAGACTGCGCTCTCGGTCATGGTGACGACGAAGTTGGAGTTCTCGCCGTGGAAGCCGGAGAAGTAGGTCAGGGCAGTGTAGTGGTCGGGCATATACTCGCTGGCGTGCGGGTCTCCCACCGGGATGAGGTAGACGTCCACGCCGTTTGCCTTCATGGCCTCGCGCAGGGCGGCCAGACGCTCGGGAACGGTATTCATGCTCATGTCAAAAAGCCTTCTTTCTTTATTATGCCGGAAAAACGTCCGGCGGCGATGGTTTGCTGTACCTTATTGTATCATTCCGGGGCGCAGAATGCAATTCATGGGCGATGTTTTGACTTTTCGCGTTTTTCCGTGTATGCTAGGGTCGGAAGCTCTTTATAGAATGGAGGCGTTTTCATGGTATTTTCCATCATCATGCTCGTCTGCCTTATCGTCTGTGTTGGCATCGACTATCTGAGCCTGAAACGCATCGAGCGGAACGGCGCCCTACTGGGCGTCACGCTGCCGCAGAATGCCGCCGAGCTGCCCGAAGTGCAGGACATCGTACAGCGGTATCTGCGTCGGCTGCGCACCATCTGCCTGCTCTGTGCCGCTGTGAGCGTCGGGCTGTTTTTCGCGCCCAATTCGCTGTTTTATGTCACGGTCTGGGTCTATTTCTTTTTCGGAAGTCTGGCCCTGCCGTATCTGCCCTGTCTGTGGGGGAACCGCGCTCTGCAAAAACTGCGGGATGCCCACGGCTGGCCTGCCGCGCCCGAGGACGCCGCATGGAAATACGGTCTGCTCTATTATGACCCCGACGACAAGCGCATCTCCGTTCCCAAACGTATCGGCAAAGGAAGCGCTGTCAATCTCGCCACCCTCCGGGGTAAAATCGCTATGGCGGTCAATGTCATTGCAATCGTCAGCATTCTGCTGGTTGGGCCGGTGCTGGGCGTTCTCGACCACACCCCCGCAAGGCTGGAACTGCAAGTGTCGCCCACGGTAGAGCTGCAATCCTACCATGGAAAGACTCAGAAGTACACGATTCCCATAGACGACATCACCGAGGTTCAGGTTTATTCCTCCCTGCCGGAGGCCGGCCGGATACACGGCCTCGATTTGGAGCACTACTGGCAGGGTTCTTTTGTCATGGTACACGACGGCACCGTGCATCTCTGCCTCGACCCCACCGCCGGGAAGTTCCTCCGGGTGGAGACGGAAGACGGCATTTTCTGGTTCACCGGCGAGACGGACGAAAAGACTGAGAAAATCGCCGAATGGATTATTGAAGAGATGGGGCAGACTGCCGATTGACACCGCATTTTTTGCTCCCTGCCTGCTTGCGGGGAGCTTTTGTTTTGCCCCTGCCGCCCGAAAACGCAAGCAAATTGCAAAAAATGTTACAAATTTCTCATCAAAAAGGCCGGTTTGCCATTGACAGCCTTGTTATAATAGGAGTGTAGGAATTTTACGGGTCAGCACTCAGCGGCCCGGACTGCTTGTAAGGCCCGACGGGCCTGCTGGGCAGCGCCTTTGCGGCGTCTGCATAAAAGAAAGAGGCATTTCAGACTATGACCAAGATCGATATTTTCTCCGGCTTCCTTGGCGCCGGTAAGACCACCCTTATCAAGAAGCTCATCAAAGAGTCCTTTGCAGGCCAGAAGGTCGTGCTCATCGAGAACGAGTTCGGCGAGATCGGCATCGACGGCGGCTTTTTGAAGGAGTCCGGCATCCAGATCAATGAGCTGAACGCCGGCTGCATCTGCTGCTCTCTGGTGGGCGATTTCCGCGCCGCTCTGCAGCAGGTGGTGGAGCAGTACCACCCCGACCGCATCGTCATCGAGCCCTCCGGCGTCGGCAAGCTGTCCGACGTGACCCGCGCTGTCGAGGGCGTGGCCGAGCATCTGGATGTTCAGCTGAGCAGCTTCGTTACCGTGGCCGACGTCAACAAGGTCAAGATGTATATGAAGAACTTCGGTGAGTTCTACGACGACCAGATCAGCCACGCAAGCTGCATCATCCTGAGCCGCACCCAGAACGCCACCGAGGAAAAGATCGCCGCCGCTGTGGCCATGCTGCGTGAGAAGAACCCCACCGCCACCATCGTCACCACTGCCTGGGACGCCCTGACCGGCGAGCAGATCCTGAAGGCCATGTCCACCAAGGACGACTTCAAGGCTGAGCTTATCGCCATGGCTGCCAAGGCCAACGAGGAGCACGCCCACGAGGACGAGGAAGAAGAGCACGAACACCATCATCACCACGACCACGATGATGAGCATGATGAGCATTGCTGCTGCGGCCATCACCATGACCATGATGACGATGATGAAGACGAGCACGAACATCATCACCACCACGACCATGATGACCACGACGAGCATTGCTGCTGCGGCCATCACCATGACCATGATGACGATGATGAAGACGAGCACGAGCATCATCACCATCACGACCACGATGACGACGACCACGACGAGCATTGCTGCTGCGGCCATCACCACCATCATCATGACCACGACGCCGATGAGGTCTTCACCAGCTGGGGCGTCGAGACGGCCAAGAAGTTCTCCAAGGCTGACATTGAGCACGCCCTCACCGAGCTGGACACCGGCAATTACGGCATGATCCTCCGCTCCAAGGGCATCGTGGACGGCGGCGCAGACGGCTGGCTGGAGTTCGACTACGTTCCCGGCGAGTGGGAAGTCCGCGCACGCGGTGCAGACGTCGGCGGCAAACTGGTGGTCATCGGCTCCAAGCTGGATGAGAAGGCCATCGCCGCACTGTTCGGCTGCTGATCGACCCTGAAAGGATAAAAGATTATGGCAAATGAGATCCCGGTATACCTGTTTGTGGGCTTCCTCGAGAGCGGCAAGACCAAGTTCATTCAGGAGACCTTTGAAGACCCCAACTTCGACTCCGGCGACAAGACCCTTCTGCTGGTCTGCGAGGAGGGCGAAGAAGAGTACAATGAGAAGAAGTTCGCCTTCCCCGGCGTGACCCTTTACAACCTCGAGGACAAGGCTGAGCTGAACCCCCAGAACCTCGCAAAGCTGGCCAGGGAGGCCGACGCAGGCCGCGTGGTCATCGAGTATAACGGTATGTGGATGCTGCAGGACCTGGCAAACAATCTGCCCGAAAACTGGATCGTCTACCAGTGCATCGCCACCGCCGCCGGCACCACCGCCGGAGGCATTTCCGCCCGGATAACGTCCCGAAGCTCCTGAGCCGGAATTGTCATCGGAATCATCCTGCCCGAAGCTCCCGTTTCCGGAAAAGGTTCCGTTGCCGGAAGGAAGCTTGATCACAGATCGGTCAGAGCTGTGATTGGATGTCCCGGCGATCACCGCCGCAGAATTCTTAACTCCCTGCGGCAGATTCCCGCCAGACGGCATATCAGAAGTCTCCGGACTGACCAGAAGATTGCTGGCGTTTTTAAGGTCCGTCTCGACATGTCCGTCCTCCGGCATCTGATAGCCGGAAGCTTCCGGGTTATCCCTTCCGTAGGAATCATCCGCCTGGGGATCACGTTCGAGGCGATGGTTATCGTCGGAGGTATCTGTCTGGGAGGGCTGTCCGTAATCATTTTTCTCCGGGAACATGATCTGGTTTTCCTGGTAATCGTGGGTGCTGACAAAAAGGTCCGGGTGAAACAGACTTCCGTTCTGGTATCCGTTCCAGACCCGCACACCTCCCGCGAGGACCGCTACAGAGGCAGCAGTTCCGGCGGCCAGCATCGTAAGCCGCTTCAAATCATTTTCCGGTTTCTTATCGTGTTTCATTTCTTCTCCTTTAGCGTCCGTCCGATTTCCTTCCGAATCTTCTCGAAATCGATCGGTTTTGAAAAATGCCCGTTCATGCCGCTCGCGATGGACAGCCTCTGATCTTCCACAAAGGCATCCGCGGACAGGGCAAAGATCGGAATCGTTTTCGCGTCTTTATGATCCAGCTTTCGGATCGCGCGGGTGGCATCCCGCCCGTTCATCTCCGGCATCTGGATATCCATGAGAATAAAGTCGTAAGTTCCAGGCAGCGAGGCAGCTAACTTATCCACCGCGTCACGTCCGTTTACGGCTACATCGACGCTTGCACCGCTTAATCCCAGGATGCTCACGGCGATCTCCGCGTTCACCTCGTTATCCTCCGCCATCAGGATATTACAGCCTTCATATGTAAAGTCGTCGCTGTCCTGTGCAGTATCATCTGCAGCAAGATTTTCCGGGTGATCCGCCAGCGGCAGCGTCAGATATACGCTGAAATCAGATCCCTCGCCCGGCATGCTCTCGACTAAGATCGAGCCGCCCATCAGCTGGATCAGCTTGTCCGTGATCGCCATACCGAGACCGGAACCGCCGTACTGTTTTGTGATCCCGGCGTTCTCCTGCTCGAATCGGTGGAAGATCCGCTTGATGAACTTCGGATCCATTCCCTTTCCGGTATTATGGACCCGGAACAGGAACACTGTTTTCATTCCGCATCATCTGGCGGAATGTCACGCGGATCTCGCCTTTTTCCGTGAACTTCGAGGCGTTGGAGAGGAGGTTTACGAGGATCTGGGAGATCCGCTCCTCATCGCCGACCACATAGCGGACGTCCACGTCCTTCATCTCGACGATATAGGAGACCCCCTTTTCCTCGATCGTCTTCTTAAACAGGTTCCGGATCTGGTCTGCCAGGTGATAGAGGTCGAATGGCTTATTTTCAAGCTCGATCTTACCGACCTCAATTCGGGACATGTCGAGAACTTCGTTGATAACGGTCAGAAGAAACTCGGAAAGCTGTTCCGCCTTCACGATATAGTCCTCTGTGCTGTGTCCGTGAAGCTGGCGGTGCGCCAGGTTCAGCATACCGATAATTCCGTTTAACGGAGTACGGATCTCATGGGACATCTCTGAGAGGTAAGCGGATTTCGACTGGCTTACGTTCTCGGCGGCCTTAAGATCTGCCCGCATCTCATCAAGCTGTCTCTTTTCCTCCGTGATATCCCGGAAGTGGAACAGGTCCATCCCGTCTTTCCTTGTCACAGAAAGGCGGTAGCAGGCATCCATCCCGACCGGTTCGATATCCATCCGGATCGGACTTTTGCCGTCCCAAGCGTTATATGCTTTCCGAAGCTGCTTTGCTTGTTCCTCCGGAAGCTTCGGTGCAAGGCAGAGAACATCGTTCTTAAACTGTGCCTTCGTAAGACCAAACTGTCGTTCAAAATCCTTTGTCACATAGAGTGGAAAAAGGTCCGAAGAGCGGAGAAGAAAACAGGGGTCATCCACGAGGTCAAACCCGTTAAGATTCCCCTTGTCGTTAGATTTGTTAAAATTTAACCTGCGCCAGGACAGACGCAGATGAAGAAAAACGATCAGCAGGCACGCCGCGACCAGCAATTCTGCAAAAAACAGAAATATCAATACCTTATGTTCCCCCAGCCAAGCGAGCTGGAACGCAATCTTTTCCATATTTTATCCCCAATGTAAATTTATAGCCAGTTACTCCGGGTTCGCCGTCATTGCCTACTGCGGATCGAGCTTTTCGATCGCCTGGATCGTGCGGTCATATTCCTCATGGACACGTGCGAAAAGCGATTTGCTCTCATCGTCCAGAGTATTGTTTCCGCGGAGCTTTTCTGTCAGAGCGGAGCTGGCATCACATAAAGCAGTAAATCCGAGGTTCAGGCAGATCCCCTTTAAAGTGTGGGATGCGCGGAACGCCTCCCCACCGTCACCGTTCTCGATCGCGGCCTGCAGCTGCCCAAAACTCGGATCATTTAAAAATTTCACCGCAAACTTCCTGACAAGACTCTCCGAAACGAGTCTCCCGGTAACTCCCTCATAATCGCCGTGCATCACTTCATAGCATTCTCTTAATGTCATATGTATGATCCCCTTTTGCAAGTGTGTTGTTTCATATGTTTATATATAGATGGTTCTATTATAACTTTCAAAGGGTAAAACTTCAACTGAATAATGGGAGATATGGCAAATAATGTCGGTTTTTGTCTAAACCGTGCGAAATTATTTTTAATAATCAGAAAGGATTATTTGACGATGACCTCGAAATTTGATGGCTATGCGGCGCAGTATGACGCCTGGTTTATGGAAAACGAGAACCTGTTTCACAGCGAGCTTCGCCTGTTCCAGAAAGTACTTGGCGACATTGCCGGTAAGCGTGTGCTTTCTGTTGGATGTGGCAGCGGTCTGTTTGAAAGTATGATTGATTGCAGTGGCATTGAGGGAATCGAACCTTCGCGAGATATGGGGGCAATTGCTCAGAAGCGCGGTGTAAATGTTATTGCATTTGGTGCAATTGAGGAAGCAGAATTGGAGGAAAATGCTTACGATGTTATTTACCTGAATGGCAGCT